>Ga0056909_1000041_pt1 | contig 245755 bp, 219 predicted proteins | sample EBPBio102011_DNA_FD_62115 | JGI IMG/M metagenome (GOLD analysis project Ga0056909, IMG submission 62115) | Wastewater treatment Type I Accumulibacter community from EBPR Bioreactor in Madison, WI, USA - Reactor 1_1/10/2011_ DNA | ecosystem: Engineered > Bioreactor > EBPR > Anaerobic-Aerobic >... | reverse complement strand
ACCGACGCCTATACGCTCGACGGTTTCGACAGCGAGGGCATCTTCCCGAGCGTGCTGGGGCATGAGGGTGCGGGCGTGGTGCGCGAGGTCGGCGCGGGCGTGACGTCCGTGAAGGCGGGCGACCATGTGATCCCGCTCTACACCCCCGAATGCCGCCAGTGCAAAAGCTGCCTTTCGGGCAAGACCAACCTCTGCACCGCGATCCGTGCGACGCAGGGCAAGGGGCTGATGCCCGACGGCACGACGCGCTTTTCGTACAAGGGCCAGCCGATCTTTCATTACATGGGCTGTTCGACCTTCTCGAACTTCACCGTGCTGCCCGAGATTGCGGTCGCGAAGATCCGCGAGGACGCGCCCTTCCAGTCGAGCTGCTACATCGGCTGCGGCGTCACCACCGGCGTCGGCGCGGTGATCAATACCGCGAAGGTCCAGGTCGGCGACAATGTCGTCGTCTTCGGGCTCGGCGGCATCGGGCTCAACGTGATCCAGGGCGCGCGGCTTGCGGGCGCCGACAAGATCATCGGCGTCGACATCAACCCCGACCGCGAGGAATGGGGCCGCAAATTCGGCATGACCGAATTTCTCAATTCGAAGGGCATGAGCCGCGAGGACGTCGTCGCGACGATCGTCCAGATGACCGACGGCGGCGCCGATTACACCTTCGACGCGACGGGCAATACCGAGGTGATGCGCACCGCGCTCGAGGCCTGCCACCGCGGCTGGGGCACCTCGATCATCATCGGCGTCGCCGAGGCGGGCAAGGAAATCGCGACGCGTCCGTTCCAGCTGGTCACCGGCCGCAACTGGCGCGGCACGGCGTTCGGCGGCGCCAAGGGCCGCACCGACGTGCCGAAGATCGTCGACATGTACATGACCGGCAAGATCGAGATCGACCCGATGATCACCCACGTCATGGGGCTGGAAGAGATCAACAAGGGGTTCGACCTGATGCATGCGGGCGAGAGCATCCGCAGCGTCGTCGTTTATTGACCTTTCCGCCGTTCGCCCTATCCGCGTCGTCATTGCGGGCGCGGCGAGGCTTTGGATTGCGCTCCTCGCAATGACGAACGAGGGGAGAATGTGATGCGGGCGGGAGGAAGCGTTTGAGCGGACCTTATGTCCTGACCTTTAGCTGCGTCGATGCGGTCGGCATCGTCGCAGCCGTAACAGGCCTGCTGGCGGATCGCGACGGTTTCATTCTGGACAGTCAGCAATATGCCGACCTCGGTTCGGGCCGTTTCTTCATGCGCGTCGAGTTTCGCGGCGCCGGGCCCCGCTTTCCCGAAGATTTTGCAGGGGTGCAGGACGCATTCGCCCCGATCATCGCGCGGTTCCAGATGGACGCACGGCTCAGCGATGCGGCGGTCAAGCCGCGCTTCGTCATCGCGGTGTCGCAGGGCAGCCACTGCCTGAACGACCTGCTCCACCGCTGGTCCACCGGCAATCTGGCGATCGACATCGTCGGCGTGGTGTCGAACCACGAGGCGCAGCGCCGCCTGTCGGAATGGCATGGCGTCCCGTTCCACTATCTGCCGGTAAACGACGCGAACCGCGCGGAACAGGAGGGCGCGATCCTCGACGTGATGGCGCGCGGGGGCGCCGAATATCTGGTGCTGGCGCGTTATATGCAGGTGTTGTCGAAGGACCTGTCCATGAAGCTGTCGGGGCGCTGCATCAACATCCATCACAGCTTCCTGCCCGGCTTCAAGGGGGCGAAGCCCTATCACCGGGCGCAGGAGCGCGGGGTGAAGCTGATCGGTGCGACCGCGCATTTCGTGACGAGCGACCTGGACGAGGGGCCGATCATCGAACAGGCGGTCGAGCGCGTCGATCACCGCGACTCGGTCGAGGAACTGATCCGCATCGGCCGCGATACCGAGGCGCAGGTCCTGGCCCGCGCGGTGCGCTGGGTCGCCGAACAGCGCGTGCTGATCGACGGGCGCAAGACGGTGGTCTTCCGCTAGGCATGCGAAGGGTATAGGTATCGATTCGCAACCAAAATCAGGAGGAGCAGAGGCGATGTACAGTCACAATATGGTCGGGTCGAACGACATCGACGCCGCCAAGAAATTCTATGACGCGACCTTTCAGGCCATCGGCGGCAAGCCGGGGATCGTCGACGACAAGGGACGCCTGATCTATATGCACAACGGCGGGCTGTTCCTGGTAACGGCGCCGATCGACGGCCAGCCGGCGACCGCGGGCAACGGCTGCACGATCGGCTTTGCGATGGAAGGGCCCGAGCAGGCGAAGGCATGGCACGACGCCGGCGTCGCGGCGGGCGGCACCTCGATCGAAGATCCGCCGGGCGTGCGCGAAGGCGGCTTTGGCCAGCTGTATCTCGCCTATCTGCGCGACCCGTCGGGCAACAAGCTCTGCGCGCTGCATCGCGTCGTCTGAAGATCGGTCATGCGTGGCGAAGCGGGATTGCTGGCCGATCTGGGCATGCTTGCGATCCCCTTCGCCGCTTATGAACATGCGGCGGTCTTTACCGTCGCGGAGAGCGATCAGGTGAATGCGGCCATTCCCGGCGCGCACACCAAGAATCTGTTCCTGAAGGACAATGGCGGCGCCTTTTGGCTCGTCACCGTTCCTTCGGAAGCGCGCGTCGATCTGAAGGCGTTGCCAACCGCCATCGGCAGCAAGCGCGTGAGCTTCGGCAAGGCCGACGACATGGATCGCCTGTTGGGGATCGCGCCGGGTTCGGTAACGCCGCTCGCGGCGATCAACGCACCGCCGGGCAGCATCACCGTCGTGCTCGACGGGACGCTGGCCGCGGCGGACGTGGTGAACGTCCATCCGCTGCGCAATACCGCCACCCTCGGCCTGGCCGGGGCAACGATCCTAGACCTGCTGCGTCATTGGGGGCATCAGCCCGTCGTCGCGGCCATTCCGATGCAGGACAATTCATGACCCTTGAAACCGTCTCCACCACCCGCAGTCATGGCGGCACGCAGGGCGTGTACAAGCATGCGAGCACGACCACCGGCACCGACATGACCTTTGCCGCATTCATCCCGGATCACGAGCCGGGCGCGTCGCTGCCGGTGCTCTGGTATCTGTCGGGGCTGACCTGCACGCACGCCAATGTGATGGAGAAGGGCGAATATCGCGCCGCCTGCGCCGAGCATGGCGTGATCTTCATCGCGCCCGACACCAGCCCGCGCGGCGAGGGCGTCCCCGACGATGCCGACGCGGCCTATGACTTCGGGCTGGGCGCGGGCTTCTATGTCGATGCGACCGAAGAGCCATGGGCCAAAAACTATCGGATGCGTTCGTATATCGAGGACGAGCTGCCGTCGCTGGTGCTGCGCAATTTCGCGAGCGCCGATCTGACGCGACAGGCGATTACGGGGCATTCGATGGGCGGCCATGGCGCGCTGACGATTGGCCTGCGCAATCAGGACCGTTTCCGTTCGGTGTCGGCCTTCTCGCCGATCGTGGCGCCGTCGCAGTGCCCGTGGGGCGAAAAGGCGCTTGGGGGCTATCTCGGCGGCGACCGCGAGGACTGGCATGCCTATGATGCGTGTGCGTTGCTCGACCAGGGATTGCGGGTGCCCGACCTGCTCGTCGATCAGGGCGAGGCCGATAATTTCCTGACCGACCAGCTCAAGACGCGTCTGCTTGTCGAAGCATGCGAGCGTGCGGGCCAGAAGGCCGAAATCCGTATGCAGCCGGGGTATGACCACAGCTATTATTTCATCTCGACCTTCATGGCCAAGCATGTCGCGTGGCACGCCGAGCGGCTGAAGGCCTGACGCCTAGCGCGCTTCCGGAATCAGCAGGCTGGACCCGGTCGTCCGCCCCGCCTCAAGGTCGGCGTGCGCGCGGGCGGCATCTTCGAGCGAATAGCGCTGGCCGACGGTGATCTTCACCGCGCCGCCTTCGATCAGCTCGAATACGCGCGCCGCGCCCGCCGCGCGTTCGCCGGGGTGGAGATAATAGTCGAACAGCGTCGGACGCGTGACGAACTGCGACCCATGCTGCGCCAGAATGCCCAGGTTGACCCCGGTGACCGGTCCGCCGGCATTGCCATAGCTGACGATCAGACCCCGGCGAGAGGTCGCCTTCAACGAGGTAGCCCAGGTTTCCATGCCGATGCCGTCGAAGGTGACGGGAACGCCCTGGCCGTCGGTGATCTCGCGGACATGCGCCGCGACATCCTCGTCCTTGTATCGGATGACATGGTCGGCGCCCGCCTGCCGCGCGGCCTGCGCCTTCGCTTCGGTGCTGACCGTGCCGATCACCGTGGCGCCGATCGCCTTCAGCCATTGCACCAGGATCAGGCCGACCCCGCCGGCGGCGGCGTGGACGAGCACGGGCCAACCCGCCTCGACCTTGGCGCAGCGTTCGACGAGCGCCTCGACGGTGCAGGCCTTCAGCAATGCGGCGGCGGCCGTCTCCTCGTCGATCGCAGGAGGAAGCTTGAACAGCGATGCGGCGGGAACGAGCCGGGCCGATGCATAGGCGTTGCGCTGCGGCCCGAAGGTCGCGACGCGGTCGCCGGGCTGGAGGCCATGGACATCAGGACCGATCGCAATCACCTCGCCCGCCGCCTCGACACCGAGACCGCCGGGAAGGTCGATCGGATAGGTGCCGTCGCGGTGATAGGTGTCGATATAGTTGAGCCCGACGGCGGTCTGGCGAACGAGCACCTGGCCCGGCCCCGGATCGCCGAGCGTGACCTCGCGCCAGTCGATGACCTCTGGTCCGCCCTGGCTTTCGATGAAGGCTTCGATCGCTTGCATGCCGCCGTCTCCTGCTGTTCAGCCCATTTGGTGGGCCGGTGGACGGGGCGCAAGGGCAAGTCGTTCTTCAGCATCGCCATTGCGAGGAGCCGAAGACAGCGCAGCAATCCAGAGTTGCGCAAGGCCGCTCTGGATTGCTTCGCCATGCTCGCAATGACGAGGTTTTAGGTCGCCTATTTCGCGCGACGCGGGCTGCGCTGGCCGTAGGGCTTGGGCTTGTAGCGTTCGTTGCCGCCCGGACCGCCGGGGCCACGCGGACCGCGCGGGCCTGAACGGTCACCGCCGGGCGACCGGCCGAGCGTGCTGCGGGGCGCGCCTTCGCGCGGCGATTTGTCGCGGCGCGGCGGATAGGTCGGGCCATCGGGCGCCGGGGTGATCGCGACGCCGCTGTCGTCCTCGCCATCGGCGTTGGCGCTGCGCTGCACGGCTTCGGCGAAGCGGTCGGCGATCGCGCGCGGGATGTTGAACATCGTTTCCTTGGGACCGATGCGGATCGCGCCGATCTCGTTCTTGCTCACATGGCCGCGGCGGCAAAGCAGAGGCAGGATCCAGCGCGGATCGGCATTCTGGTGGCGGCCGATGTTGAGGCGGAACCAGACGCTGTCCTCGAAGCCTTCGCGGCGGTCGGCGCTGCCGCGTTCGGGGCGTTCGAAACGATCGCCGCGCTCGGGACGACCGGCGGCGTCGCGGCCGCGGGCGCTGTTGTCGATCAGATCCTCGGGCGGCGGCATCAGCGCGCGGTGCGCCTGGACGAGCGACGCGGCGATGTCTTCGGGAGTACGCTCGGCCATCAGGCGCTGCGCGAGCTCGATATCCTCGGGCTCATGCTCGACGGGGGTGAGCAGTTTCTCCATCAGCCGCTCCTGATCGCGCTTGCGCACGTCGGCGGCGGTCGGTGCGTCCATCCATTCGGCGTTGATCCGCGCACCGCGCAGCATGCCGTCGACGCGGCGGCGGCGCGGATAGGGAACGATGATGACCGCCGTGCCCTTTTTGCCCGCGCGGCCGGTGCGGCCCGAACGGTGCTGGAGCGCTTCGGCGTCGCGCGGAATTTCGACGTGGATGACGAGGCTGAGCGTCGGCAGATCGATGCCGCGCGCCGCGACGTCGGTTGCGACGCAGACCTTGGCGCGGCGATCGCGCAGCGCCTGCAGCGCCTGGTTGCGCTCGTTCTGGCTATGCTCGCCGGAGAGGGCAACGGCCGAGAAGCCGCGCTCGACGAGGCTGGCATGGAGGCGGCGGACGTTGTCGCGGGTCGCGCAGAACAGCATCGCAGTCTCGGCATCGTGGAGGCGGAGCAGGTTGACGACCGCGCCCTCGATGTCGGCGGGGGCGACGGTCACCGCCTGATAGGCGATGTCGCCATGGCCGCGATCTTCGCCGACGGTCGAGATGCGGAGGGCATCCTGCTGATACCGCTTGGCGAGCTGGACAATCGGTTTGGGGAGCGTCGCCGAAAACAGAAGCGTGCGGCGGGTCGCGGGGGTGCCGTCGAGGATTTCCTCGAGGTCGTCGCGGAAGCCCATGTCGAGCATTTCGTCGGCCTCGTCGAGGATCGCGACGCGCAGCGCGGTCAGGTCGAGTGCGCCGCGTTCGAGGTGATCGCGCAGGCGCCCGGGAGTGCCGACCACGATCTGCACACCTTGTCCGAGGGCGCGGCGTTCCTTGCTGGCGTCCATGCCGCCGACGCAGGTCGCGATGCGTGCGCCGGCCTTTGCATAGAGCCAGCCGAGTTCGCGGCTGACCTGCAGCGCGAGTTCGCGCGTCGGCGCGACGATCAGGGCGAGCGGCGAGGTCGCGAAGGGCAGGCGGTCGCCCTCGATCAGCTCGTCGGCCATCGCGAGGCCGAAGGCGACGGTCTTGCCAGAGCCGGTCTGCGCCGAGACGAGCAGGTCGCGGCCCTTTGCCTCGGCTTCGGTGACCTGGGTCTGGACGGGGGTCAGCGCTTCATAGCCGCGCGCAACAAGGGCGTCCGAAAGGACGGGGGAAAGATTCTCGAAAGGCATTTATATCTCAATAATATGGGCAGTCACCGGTGCGGTGACGGGCCGACGGAAAAGGGGCTCAATGGGCTTAAATCACCTGTCCGGCAGCGTGTCCGCTAGCCCAGGCCCATTGAAAATTATAGCCGCCTAACCACCCTGTGACATCTACGGCTTCGCCGATCGCATAGAGGTTTGCGACGGTTTTGGCCATCATTGTTTGCGAGGATAGGTTTGCAGTCGAGATTCCGCCCACGGTGACCTCGGCTTTCGCGAAGCCTTCGGTGCCGTTGGGGTGGAAGGGCCAACGCGCGAGCCGAGCCTCGGCATCGGCGAGTTTGCGGTCGGTTTGCGCGGCGAGCTCGCCGGGAAGCGCGAGGCGTTCGGCGAGGGTTTCGGCGAGGCGATCGGGCAGGGCTGCGCCGAGCGCGGCTCGGACAGTGGTGCGCGGGTGCGTGCGCTTGGCGTCGAGCAGCCAGCCCGAAGGCGCGTCGGGCAGGAAGTCGATCGCGACCGGCTCGCCGTGGCGCCAATAGCTGCTGACTTGCAGGATCGCCGGACCCGAGAGGCCTTTGTGGGTGAACAGCGCGGCTTCGCGGAAGGCGGCCTTGCCGGCGCGGGCCTCGACCGGCGTCGCGACGCCCGACAGTTCGCGGAACAGCACATCGTCGCCGCCGAGCGTCAGCGGGACGAGCGCGGGGCGCGGCTCGACGACTTTCAGTCCGAACTGGCGTGCGAGGTCGTAGGCGAAGCCGGTCGCGCCCATTTTCGGGATCGACGGGCCGCCGGTTGCGATGACGAGGCTGGCGGCGCTGAACTGCTGGTCGCCGAAGCGGACGCCGAACGTGCTGTCGGCATGGGTTACATCGCTGACCGGTTGGCCGACGCGGATGTCGACGCCGCCCTTCGCGCATTCATCGAGCAGCATCGCGACGATCTGTTTCGCCGATCCGTCGCAGAAGAGCTGGCCGAGCGTCTTTTCGTGATATGCGATGCCATAGGCGTTCACGAGCGCGATGAAATCGGCGGGCGTGTAGCGTGCGAGCGCGGATTTCGCGAAATGCGGATTCGCGGACAGGAAGCGGTCGGGCGCCGTGTTCACATTGGTGAAGTTGCAGCGGCCGCCGCCCGAGATGAGGATCTTCTTCCCCACCTGATCGGCATGGTCGAGCAGCAGGACGCGTCGCCCGCGCTGCCCCGCGACCGCGGCGCACATCAGCCCGGCCGCGCCGGCACCCAGCACGATGGCGTCATAATCGGAAAGTGTCATGGGCCGGTCAGCGCAGCTTTGCGATCGAAAGACCGTCGGCCTTTGCGCGGATCTTTACCGATTCCTCGCTCCGCGTAAGCGCCTTTGCAATCGCTTTCAGCGCCATGCCCTTTTTGGCGAGCGTGTGGAGCTTGTCGATCTCCGCCGCGGTCCACGGCTGTTTGTGGCGTTCGAACTTGTCCTTCATGCCTGGACCTCCGGATCGGCGGCGGCGGCGAGGATTTCGATCGCATCCTCGCGCCCCTGAAAAGCGACCATGTCACCGACCTCCGCATCCATCAAGGCACGGCCGAGCGGCGCGGCGAAGGCGATGCGCCCGGTGGCAGGATCGGCCTCGTCATGCCCGACGATGGTCATCGTGCGCTCCGACCCGTTCAGCGCATAGCGGACGCGGCTGCCGATCCCGACGCGGCCATCGGCGGTGGGGGCCTGAACCTCTGCCGTCGCCTTGCGCGTCCCGAAATAGCGAAGATGGCGCTGCAGCTTCTTGCGCGCTTCCTCGTCGGTTTCGGCGGCCACCGCGACTTCCAGACGCGCGACCTCTTCGACCAGCAGGCGGAGCCCGCGCGGCGTCACAAGGTTCGCGCCGACCGGGATCGGCAGCTCATATTCGGGTTCTTTATGCTCGTCGTCACTCTCACGACGGAAGGCTACGCTCATCGTCTCTTTCCTGAAGAAGGCACGCCCCCTGACCCAGGAAGGTGGCGACAAGATGGCGCCGCGCGCGCGACAATTCCCAAAACGGCGGCCTTCGGGTGGTCAGGCGCCGCTGGACAGTGGTTCGACTGTGTGTTATCGATCTAATACACGAAGGAGATTGAGGATGCGCAACTGGACGATGGCGGTTCTGCCGCTGGCCCTGGCAATGACGGTCACGGCCTGCAGCGCCGAGATTACGAGCGACGGCAAGGACGGCAAGCGGACGGTCGAGGCCGGTCCGACGACGACGCAAAGCTATGACCTCAAGGGCTTTACGGGCGTGAAGGTCACGGGCCCCGACGATGTCGTCATCCGCCAGGGCGACGCCTTCGCGATCACCGCGAAGGGCCCGAAGAACGAAATCGACGAGTTGGAAATCAAGCTGGACGGCGACACGCTGTCGATCGGCCGCAAACGGTCGGGCTTCACCTTCAGCAACCATGACGGCAAGGGCCTGCAGGTCGAGATCACCATGCCCAAGCTCAGCAAGCTGCGGCTGACCGGATCGGGGTCGATCGACGCCGACACGGTCGACGGCGACACGGTCGAGGCGGTAGTCACCGGTTCGGGCGATCTGAAGGTCGCGAAACTGACCGGAAAGCGCGCCGACCTGACCATCTCGGGATCGGGCGATATCGAGATCGGCGGCGGCACGATCGGCACCGGCGATTATAGCGTGACCGGGTCGGGCAACATCGACGCCGACGGGCTGGTCGCCGACACGCTCGACGTGTCGATCACCGGTTCGGGCGACGTCGAGGCGCAGGCGACCGGCGCCGCGGACGTCAGCATCCTGGGGTCGGGCGACGCGACCATCAGCGGCGGCGGCAAATGCACGACTAAGGCGCTGGGATCGGGCACCGCGAACTGCAAGTGAGCGGCCTATGGTGCCGCGGCGGCGGAGCGGCTAAGGCGGCACCATGACCAGCTACACGCGCCTGGCCGTCATCGCGGCCGCCGTCCTGCTTTCCGTCGGCCCGGCATCGGCCGCCGAAAAGCGTTTTGGCCTCACCAGTTTCGAGACGATCGAGGTCAGCGCCGACGTCGCGGTCGAGGTCGTGACGCGGTCGCCGGTCAGCGCGATCGCCAGCGGGCCGCAGGATGCGCTGGACCGGCTCGTCCTGGAAACGCGCGACGGCAAGCTGGTGATCAGCGAAAGGAAATATGCCGGCGACGACAAGCGCCGCACGCCGCCGGGCGCGGTGACGATCCGCGTCAACGCCGCGAACCTGCGCTCGGCGATGCTCGCGGGCGCGGGCTCGCTGTCGATCGACAAGCTGGCGGGGCAGCGCGTCGCGATCGGGCTGCGCGGACCCGGCAAGCTGACCGTCGGGGCGATCACTGCCGACCGGCTGGCGGTCGCGCTGGTGGGCAACGGCACGATGACGCTGGCGGGCAAGGCGAAGCAGGGGCAGTGGTCGCTGTCGGGTGCGAACATGGTCGACGCGGGCAAGCTGCTGATCGACGAATTGACGAGCGACAGCGAGGGCGCGGGCGATCATGTCTTCAACGCGGTAAAAAGCGCGGCGGTGACGACGCGCGGCATCGGCAAGACCGTCGTGCTGGGCCGCCCGGTGTGCACGGTGCGCAACATCGGCAGCGGATCGGTGAGCTGCGGGCCGACGAAATAGGGATGGTGCCCGCTGCGCGCGGATGAGGTGGCGCCGGTCGTCGACGACTGGGATCGGATCAGTGGGCCGGGGTGCCCAGGCCGTCGATCTTTTTCGACTGTTTCGCGATGAGGCCGGGAAAGAAGCGGGCGAGGCGCGACAGGCGCTTGGCCATTTTGCCCACCGTGACGTGCACCCTGCTGCCGTGCACCGCTTCCCACGCCGCCGCGCCGACCTGTTCGACCGGGACGATTTCGAAACCGCTGGCCGACAGGCGGTTGCGCGCGGGTTCGTTGCTGTCGGCGCTGACCTGATCGAGCAGGGGCGTGTCGATGAAGCCCGGCATCAGCGAGCGGACCTTTATCCCGTGCTTCGCAAATTCGATCTCGAGCGCTTCGGTCAGGCCGCGAACCGCGAATTTGGTCGCCGAGTAGACCGCGAGCCCCGCGACGCCATAGAAGCCCGAGGCCGAACCGGTGTTGAGGATCGTCGAGCCCGGCGTCGCGCGCAGCAGCGGCAGCGCGGCATAGATGCCGTTCACGACCCCGCCGAAATTTATCGCGATCAGGCGGTCGGCCTCTTCCGGCGCCATGTCGATGAACTGGCCGCCCGATCCGATGCCCGCATTGTTGAAGAGCACGTCGAGCCGGCCGCCGCTGGCGGTGGCAAAGGCGTCGAGCGCGGCCTTCCACTGGTCGCGGTCGCGGACGTCCATGACGTGGCGCGACGACGCGCCCTCGGGCAGAAGCGCGGCGGTTTCGTCGATCCCCTGTGCGTTGACATCGGCGATGCCGACGAACCAGCCCTGGCCGGCAAAGTGACGGGCGGTCGCGCGGCCGATGCCCGATCCGCCGCCGGTGATGAAAATCGCCTTTCGTGCCACCCTGCTTCTCCCTTACATTCTTGTCAGTTGGAGAAAAGGCCAGCTTGACGTCCACGTCAAGGAGCAATCGCAGCTTGGCAAGGCGCGGGCGGCATCGCTATCAGAGCGCCGATGTTTCGCTTGCGCCTGATGCTCCTGACCTTGCTGGCCTTTTGTCTGGGCGTCGCGTTTCCCGCGAACGCCGCGGTCACGGTCACTTTCTACAGCCATGATTTCGGGGACCGCTTTCCGCATGCCTTCATCACCGTGAAGGGCAAGCTGGAGGGCAGCGGGCAGGCGGTCGACAATAATTTCGGCTTTACCGCGAAGAATGTCAGCCCCGCGATCCTGCTGGGATCGGTCAAGGGCTACGTCCAGACGTCCGAGGCCGATTATATCGCCAAGAGCGACCGCCAGTTCAGCGTCGTCGTCGACGACGCCACCTATGCCCGGCTGATCGCCAAGGTGCGCGAGTGGCAGGACCGCAAACAGCCGAGTTACAGCCTGAACAAGGCGAATTGCGTCCATTTCGTAATGGAGTTGGCCGAGGTCGTCGGGCTGAAGGTCAATCGCAAGAGCAAATTTTTCAAGAAGCCGAAGACGTTCCTGCTCGAGGTCAAGGAGCTGAATCCGAAGCTGGCTTAGGGGGAGATGGGGGATGATTATCGCGATGCTGCTGCTGGTCGCGGCACAGGATAATGCGCAGGGTCCGGCCAGCGCGCCGCAGTCGAGCGAACCGATGAGGCCGGTAACGAACCCCGGAACCTGGGTCACGAACGCCGATTATCCGGCGGCGGCGATGCGCGACGAGCTGGAAGGGACAACCGGATTTCGCCTGACCGTCGGGCCCGACGGCCTGCCCCGGCGGTGCGAGGTGACGGCGTCGAGCGGGTCGGAGGAACTGGATGCCGCAACCTGCCGCCTGATCATGGAGCGCGCGCGCTTTCAGATACAGCGCGATGAAAAGGGCGTGCGCGTGGGCGGCACATACAGCAATCGGATCCGCTGGCAGATTCCGGACGACTATCTCGATCGTCTGGCGGCGTCGGGATTCCAGCTCGATACCAGCCGTCCGGCGTTGCCGCGCGGACCGGTTCCCGATCCCGCCATGGTAACGCTGGATGCCGCGGCCCATTATCCCGCCAAGGCGCTGGCCGCGCGGCAGGAAGGCGATGTCCGCATGATGCTGGCGGTCGATGCGCTAGGCAAGGTGAGCGGCTGCACGGTCGTCGATGGAAGCATGAACAAGGAACTCGACGACGCGGCGTGCGCCTTGATGCGGACGAACGGCGCGTTCGATCCGGCGCTCGACAGCGACGGCAAGCCGGTGAAATCGACCGTCCCGGCGACATTCAACTGGGTGCTGCCGCGCCCGGCGAGCGCCGATGCGGCGCCGACGAGCCTGCCCCCCGCGGTTCGGGAGTTTCCGATGAATCGATCGGGGTTGATGGAGGCCTCGGTCCGTATCGGAACCGATGGCGAGGCGACCGATTGCCGATACCGGAATGAGGGGGCGGTGGATGAGGCGCCGAACCCATGCGACGCGATCGGGGGCAGGGCGCGCTATATACCCTTCAGCGACGCCAACGGCCGGCCGGTGGCCAAGCGCGTCACCTTCCGTACCGAGGTGCGTATCGAGGACGATCCGGCGCCAGGGACCGCCCCCGCCAAATAAGCCGCCCCTAGACGCGGGGCCGCTTTCACCCTATGTTCAGGGAACGGGGCGCAATAATCGGGGCTCCGGACGTATAGAGGGGCGATTCTTGCGGTTACTTTTGACCCTTTTGGCGCTGTTGACCGGTCTGGCGACTGCCGACCGGGCCATGGCTGCGCCCGCCGTTCCGGTGGCGATGGGGTCGCTCGTCATGCTCGCCGAAAGCGCGGGCAAGGTCGAAGCCGCCGATAGCGAACGCCGCCCGACGACAAGTACACCGACACGCCGCACGACCAGCGGCGGCAGCGGCAAGCCGCGCAAGGCGGGCCCGCCGCACCTGCCCGGCCTGCTCAACGGCAGCGACCGCGCCCTCGAATAGCATCGATTGCTGACGCCCCGTTCGCGGGCCCGCCCCCGTTTCCGGGGGCTTTTCCACATATTCCGCGCGGCGCCACGCCGCGACCACAGCATCAGAAAATCAAGGAAATCCGCCATGTTCGGCAGCATTGCCAAGAGCCTGTTCGGCTCGTCCAACGACCGTTACATCGCCTCGATCCGCAAGATCGTGACCAAGATCAACGCTTTCGAGCCTGAACTCGAAGCACTGAGCGACGAGGCGCTGCAGGCGCAGACCGCGAAATTCCGCGAGCGGCTGAATGCCGGCGAGACGCTGGACGACATCCTGCCCGAAGCATTCGCGACGGTGCGTGAAGCCTCGAAGCGCACGCTGGGCATGCGCCATTTCGACGTCCAGATGATCGGCGGCATCGTCCTTCATCGCGGCGAGATCGCCGAAATGGCGACGGGCGAGGGCAAGACGCTGATGGCGACGCTGCCCTGTTACCTGAACGCGCTGGAGGGCAAGGGCGTCCACGTCGTGACGGTGAACGACTATCTGGCCAAGCGCGACGCCGAATGGATGGGCACGGTCTATGGCTTCCTGGGCCTGACCACCGGGATCATCGTCCCGAACCTCAACGAGGTGCAGCGCCGCGAAGCCTATAACAGCGACATCACCTATGCGACGAACAACGAGCTGGGTTTCGATTACCTGCGCGACAACATGAAGTTCGACCGCACCCAGATGGTCCACCGCGAATTCAACTTCGGCATCGTCGACGAGGTCGACTCGATCCTGATCGACGAAGCGCGCACGCCGCTGATCATTTCCGGCCCCACCGACGACAAGTCGGAGATGTACGTCCGCGTCAACGAGGTGGTGCACCAGCTTGTCGAGGAAGATTATGAGAAGGACGAAAAGTCCAAGTCGATCAACCTGACCGAAGACGGCACCGAGCATGTCGAGCGGCTGCTCGAGGCGGCCGGGCTGCTGCAGGGCGACAATCTGTACGATATCGAAAACACGCAGGTCGTGCATCACGTCAACCAGGCGCTGAAGGCGATCGTGATGTTCAAGCTGGACATCGATTATATCGTCAAGGACGGCAAGGTCGTCATCATCGACGAATTCACCGGCCGCATGATGGACGGCCGCCGCTGGTCGGACGGCCTGCACCAGGCGGTCGAGGCCAAGGAAGGCGTGCAGATCGAGCCCGAGAACCAGACGCTCGCCTCGATCACCTTCCAGAATTATTTCCGCATGTATCCCAAGCTCAGCGGCATGACCGGCACCGCGGCGACCGAGGCGGCCGAATTCTTCGACATCTACAAGATGAACTGCGTCACCATCCCGACCAATCGCCCGATCGCGCGCAAGGATGACGAAGACGAGTTCTACAAGAATATCACCGACAAGTTCGGTGCGATCGCGCGCACGATCCGCGAGGCGCAGGACCGCGGTCAGCCGGTGCTGGTCGGCACCGTGTCGATCGAAAAGTCCGAACTGCTGTCCTCGTTCCTGGAAAAGGAAAATGTCGCGCACAGCGTGCTGAACGCGCGCTTCCACGAAAGCGAGGCGCATATCGTCGCGCAGGCGGGCCGCACCGGCGCGGTGACCATCGCGACGAACATGGCGGGCCGCGGCACCGACATCAAACTCGGCGGCAACGAGGAGTTCCGCATCGAGGACGAACTGCGCGACATGCCCGAAGGGGCCGAGCGCGACGCCGCCGAGCAGCGGATCCGCGACGAGGTTTCCGCCGAGCGCGATGCCGTGCGCGCCGCGGGCGGCCTGTTCGTGCTGGCGACCGAACGCCACGAAAGCCGTCGCATCGACAACCAGCTTCGCGGCCGCTCGGGGCGTCAGGGCGACCCGGGCCTGTCGAAATTCTACCTTTGCCTGGACGATGACCTGCTGCGCATCTTTGGCCCCGACACGCTGTTCGCCAAGATGATGAACAAGAATCTGGAGGACGGCGAGGCGATCGGGTCGAAGTGGCTGTCGAAGGCGATCGAGACCGCGCAGAAAAAGGTCGAGGCGCGCAACTATGACATCCGCAAGCAGGTCGTCGAATATGACAACGTCATGAACGACCAGCGCAAGGTCATCTATGAACAGCGCGGCGAGATCATCGACAGCGAGACCGTCGACGAGGTGATGACCGCGATGCGCGCCGAGACGGTGAACTCGATCGTCGCCGACGCATGCCCCCCGGGCAGCTATCCCGAACAATGGGATATCGAGGCGATGAAGGAGCGGACGCAGAACATCCTGGACCTGTCGCCGCCGATCGACGACTGGATGCAGGAAGACGCCGTCGACGCCGAAGTGTTCGAAGAGCGCATCCAGGAAATGGCCGACGCATCGGCGGCCTCGAAGGCGGAGCAGGTCGACGCCGAGACGTGGCGCGGGATCGAGAAGTCGATCCTGATCCAGACGCTCGACCACCACTGGAAAGAGCATCTCGCGACCCTCGACGCGCTGCGCCAGGTCGTGTTCCTGCGCGCCTATGCGCAGAAGCAGCCGATCAACGAATATAAGCAGGAAGCCTTCGCACTGTTCGAGCGCATGCTGCAGAACATCCGCGAAGATGTGACGCGCACCGTCGCGCGGATCGACTTCCAGTACCAGGAACCGGAGCCGATGCCGCTGCCCGACCTGCCCGATTTCCTGACCAACCACATCGATCCCTTTACGGGCGAGGACAATAGCGGCGACATCGATGCGGGCGAGCTTGGCGTGATCGCGAACACGCTGCCCCCGATGCAGGCGCCGCGCCCGGACATGCCGGAGGGCGAGAATCCCTATGCGGCGCTGGAGATCAGCCGCAACGCGCCCTGTCCGTGCGGGTCGGGCCGCAAGTACAAGCATTGCCACGGCCAGCTTTGACGCTAGGCTGAGGCGATGACGGGGCTCGCCGCACTTTTCGGACTGACCGCGCTGCTCTATGCCGCGGTCGGTTTCGGCGGCGGGTCGACCTATACCGCCCTGTTGCTGCTCGGTGGCGTCGCGGTGGGGCTTGTTCCCGCGATCAGCCTGGCGTGCAACGTCATCGTCGTGACCGGCGGGACGATCCGCTTCGCGCGCGCCGGAGTGATGCCCTGGGCCAAGGCGCTGCCGCTGATCGTCGTCGCCGCGCCGCTGGCCTTCCTCGGCGGGCTGACCCCGGTGAAGCAGGGCGTGCTCGTCATCCTGCTCGGCCTGTCGCTGCTCGCTTCTGCGCTGGCGTTGCTGTTCCAGCCGCAGGCGGCGAAGCCGGTGAACCTGTCGCCGAAGCTGCTGCTGCCGATCGCCGCGGCGCTGGGTTATCTGGCCGGCGTCGTCGGTATCGGCGGCGGTATTTTTCTGGCGCCGATCCTGCACCTGATCCGCTGGGCCGAGGCACGCTCGGTCGCCGCGACCGCCAGCCTGTTCATTCTGGTCAACAGCCTGTTCGGGCTGACCGGCCAGCTGATCAAGGGCAAGGGCAGCGAGATGATCCACGCGATCGCGGGGCATTGGCCGCTGTTGATCGCGGTGCTGATCGGCGGCGCGATCGGAACCCAGCTTGCGGTGAAAACGGGTCCCGCGACGCTGATCCGTCGGCTGACGGCGCTGCTCGTCGGCTTCGTCGCGGTGCGGCTGCTGTTCGGCTTTTGAGATCCCTGCAGGCGCTTTGCGGCAGGGAAGATCTTGAAATGACCCATCTTGCCTTCCCGCGCGGCGGTGCTAGCATCCTGTCCATAAGCTTGGCGGCCGCGTAGCCAGACAAGCGACGCAGCAGGCAGGAATTACTGGGGCCGCGCACGCCCAACCATCGGGCGCGGCCGGACCGTTGGCATGTTGCGTGGAAAGGGCTGGGGCATTTCCTTTTTCGATGAAATGACGGGGCAGGGAAGCGAAGTCCGCTCGCCCTATCGCGAATATTCCGAATGGTTCGACCGCGAGGATGCGGCGCGCATCCAGCGCAAGACGCAGCAGGCCGAAGCCTTTTTCCGAACCACCGGCATCACCTTCAACGTCTATGGTCAGGATGAGGCCGATGAGCGGCTGATCCCCTTCGACGTCGTCCCGCGCATCATCTCGGCCAGCGAATGGCGGCGGCTGTCGCGCGGCATCGAGCAGCGCGTGCGTGCGCTCAATGCCTTTCTGCACGACATCTATCACCGGCAGGAAATCCTGCGCGCCGGGCGCGTGCCGACCGAGCTGATCTCGCGCAACGAGGCCTTTCTGCCGATGATGATGGGAATGGACCCGCCGGGCGGGGTCTATACGCATATCAGCGGCATCGACATCGTCCGCACCGGCCCGAATGAATTCTATGTGCTGGAGGACAATGCGCGGACCCCGTCGGGCGTGTCCTACATGCTCGAAAACCGCGAGACGATGCTCCAGATGTTTCCCGAGCTGTTCGCGAAGATATCGGTGCGCGAGGTCAGCGACTATCCGCTGAACCTGCTGAAATCGCTGGCGGCCTGCGCGCCGCCCAAGTGCAACGGCACGCCCACCGTCGCGGTGCTGACGCCGGGCATCCACAACAGCGCCTATTTCGAACATAGTTTCCTGGCCGACCAGATGGGCGCCGAACTGGTGGAGGGGCACGATCTGCGCGTCGTCGAGGGACGCGTCGCGATGCGCACGACGCAGGGCTATACGCCGATCGATGTCATCTATCGCCGGGTCGACGACGATTTCCTCGATCCGCTGAACTTTCGACCGGATTCGATGCTGGGCGTGCCGGGCATCTGGGACGTCTATCGCGCGGGCGGGATCACGATCGCCAATGCGCCGGGGACGGGCATCGCCGACGACAAGGCGCTGTACAGCTATATGCCCGACATCATCGAATTCTATACGGGCGAAAAGGCGTTGCTGCCGAACGTACCGACGTGGCGCTGTTCGGAGCCCGACCATCTGAAGGAAGTGCTCGACCGGCTGCCCGAACTGGTGGTGAAGGAAGTGCACGGGTCGGGCGGATACGGGATGCTGGTCGGCCCGGCCGCGAGCAAGAAAGAGATCGCGGCGTTTCGCAGGAAGCTGGAAGCCAATCCGCGAGGCTATATCGCGCAGCCGACGCTTTCGCTGTCGACCGTACCGATCTTTACCAAATCCGGCCTCGCGCCGCGTCACGTCGATTTGCGGCCGTTCGTGCTGATGTCGCCGCAGGGGATCACGATCACGCCGGGCGGGCTGACGCGCGTCGCGATGACGAAGGGATCGCTGGTCGTGAACAGCAGCCAGGGCGGCGGCACCAAAGACACATGGGTATTGGAGGATTGATGGGCGTGTATTCAATCCTTCGCCGCCGCCGCGAGGAGCCGTCCCATGCTGGGTAAAACGGCGGGGTCGCTCTATTGGATGGCGCGCTATCTGGAGCGTAGCGAGAATAACGCGCGGCTGATCGACGCGGGCTTTCGCATCGCGCTGACGCGGTCGAGCACCGCCGAGGCCGAGTGGCGTTCGGTCCTGGTGACCGCGGGTCAGAATTACGCGTTCCAGCAGACGCATCAGGATTACAGTTCGCAGCGCGTCGTCGACTTCATGCTGCGCGACCCCGCCAACCCGTCGAGCATATTGTCGGTGGTGAAGCAGGCGCGCGACAATGCCCGCACGGCGCGCACCTATCTGACGCGCGAGGTGTGGGAAGCGGTCAATACGAGCTGGATGACGCTGGGCGCGTTGCTGAAGCGTCAGGTGCGCGAAGACGACCTGCCCGACGTGCTCGCCGCGATCCGCCAGCAGAGCGCGCTGGTCCGGGGCGCCTTTTCGGGGACGATGCTGCGCAACGACGGTTATAATTTCGCGCGCATCGGGACCTTTCTCGAGCGCGCTGACAACACGGCGCGTATCCTCGACGTCAAATATTATCTGCTGCTGCCGTCGGTCGCGCATATCGGCAGCTCGATCGACAATGTGCAGTGGGAGACGATCCTGCGGTCGGTGTCGGCGCACCGTGCGTATCACTGGCTTTACGGAACCGAGATCAGCGCGCTGAAGATCGCCGAATTCCTGATCCTGTACAAACAGATGCCGCGCAGCCTGGCCTTTTGCTGCGAGCAGATGAACGACAATCTGGACCTGTTGCAGCGCACCTATGGCGAGGAGACCGACGCCGTTCGCATGGGCAGCTCGATCTGCCGCGACCGGCTTTCGCGCCCGATCCAGTCGATCTTCGACGGTGGATTGCACGAGTTCATCACCGATTTCCTTCGCGCCAATGCTGCGCTCGCGCAGCAGGTCGAGCGCGATTACCGGTTCGTGGAGTAAGCATGCGGTTACGCGTCGAACATACCACCCGCTATGACTATGATGGTCCGGTCGCCTATGCGCTGCAGCAGCTCAAGCTGACGCCAAAGGAGCGACCGGGGCAGCAACTCATCCACAATTGGACGATCGAGGTCGAAGGCGGCGAGCAGCAGCTTCATTACACCGACCATCACGGCAATGGCGTCGACCTGATCGTGGTGCACGGCGGTGCATCCGAACTCGTCATACGCTGCGCCGGCGAAGTCGAACTGGTGACCTGGGACGGGGTGATCGGGGCGCACCGCGGTGCGATGCCGCTGTGGACCTTTCTGCGCCCGACCCCGCTGACGCGCGCGGGACGCGGGGTGCGGGCGCTGGCGGCGCAGCTGGGGCGCGACCATGGGTCCGACATCGAACGCGCGCATGCGCTATCGGCGCTGATCATCGACCGGCTGCCCTATCGGATCGGCATGACCGATGCGGAGACGACGGCGGAGCATGCGCTGGCCGGGGAGGGCGGCGTCTGTCAGGACCATACGCATATCTTCATCGCCGCGATGCGACACCTGGGGCACCCGGCGCGCTATGTCTCCGGCTATCTGATGATGAACGACCGGACGCAACAGGATGCAACTCACGCCTGGGCCGAGGCGTATTTCGAGCATATCGGCTGGATCGGCTTCGACGTGAGCAACGGCCACTCACCCGACCAGCGCTATATTCGTGTCGCGACCGGCCTCGATTATCGCGACGCCGCCCCCGTTCGCGGGATGCGCTATGGTGCAGCGCAAGAAAATCTGGTTGTCCAATTGCAGGTCCAGCAATAAGCGGATGTGAACCGGGGCGGGGAAACGGGATTCGATGACTTATTGCGTTGGGATGCGGTTGAACAAGGGGCTGGTGTTCATGTCGGACACCCGCACCAACGCGGGCGTCGACGACATTTCACAGGTGCGCAAGATGCGGAGCTGGCACGTGCCCGGCGAGCGCGTCATCACGCTGATGTCAGCCGGCAATCTGGCGACGACGCAGGCGGTGGTCAGCCTTCTCGACGAGCGGACGAAAGCGCCCGAGGACCGGCAGCCGTCGATCCTGCAGGCGCCGTCGATGTTCCAGGTCGCGACGATCATCGGCGAAATGCTGCGCGGTATCGTGATGCGCCATAATGACGAGGGGCCGGCGGCGGAGTCGCTGTTCCGCGCCTCGCTGATCGTCGGCGGCCAGATCAAGGGCGCCGAACCGCGCCTGTTCCTGATCTATCCCGAGGGCAATTTCATCGAGGCGGGCGAGGATAACCCCTTCTTTCAGATCGGCGAGACGAAATACGGCCGGCCGATCATCGTGCGGTCCTATGACCCCGCCATGTCGTTCGAAGATGCGGTGAAACTGCTGTGCGTCTCGTTCGATTCGACGATCCGCGCCAATGCCGGCGTCGACCTGCCGATCGACCTGAAGGTGCATGAGCGCGACGATTTCGACGGCGTGCGCGAACGCCGGTTCGAACGCAACGACCCCTATTTCGAAAGCGTCGCCGACGGCTGGGCCGAGGCGCTGGGGATTGCGCTGGCGGAATTGCCGGACTTTCATTTCTGATCCGACGATAGCCTGTTTATCTTCGTCACCCCGGACCGGTCCGGGATGACGAAAGAGAGCTTGTCGGTCCGGCTTACCGGTTCTTGCGTCCCTCGATCAGTCCGTCGACCAGGCTGGGGTCGGCGAGGGTCGAGGTGTCGCCCAGCGACCCGAAGTCGTTCTCCGCGATCTTGCGCAGGATGCGGCGCATGATCTTGCCCGAGCGGGTCTTGGGCAGGCCCGGGGTCAGGTGGATATGGTCGGGCGTCGCGATCGGCCCGATTTCCTTGCGCACCTGTTGCTTAAGCGCGGCGACGATCTCCTCGCTCGCCTCGATCCCGGCGTTGAGCGTGACATAGGCATAGATGCCCTGGCCCTTGATATCGTGCGGGAAGCCGACGACCGCCGCCTCCGCCACCAGATCGTGCAGTACGAGCGCGCTTTCGACCTCGGCCGTGCCCATGCGGTGGCCCGACACGTTGATCACGTCGTCGACGCGGCCGGTGATGCGCCAATAGCCATCGGCGTCGCGGCGGCAGCCGTCGCCGGTGAAATATTTGCCCTTGTACGTCGAGAAATAGGTCTGAATGAAGCGGTCGTGATCGCCATAGACGGTGCGCGCCTGGCCCGGCCAGCTGTGCGTGATGCACAGATTGCCTTCGGATGCGCCGCCGGTCTGTTCGTCGACGAGGACGCCGCCCTCGGCATCGACGAGCTGCGGGCGGATGCCGAAAAAGGGGCGTCCCGCGCTGCCGGGTTGCATCGGATGCGCCCCCGGAAGCGTGGTGATCATGATGCCGCCGGTTTCGGTCTGCCACCAGGTGTCGATGACGGGGACGCGCCCCTTGCCGACGGTCTGATGATACCAGCGCCACGCCTCCGGATTGATCGGTTCGCCGACGCTGCCGAGCAGCCGGATCGACGACAGGTCGTGGCGCGTCACATAATCGTCGCCCTCGCGCATCAGCGCGCGGATTGCGGTGGGCGCAGTGTAGAGGATGTTGACCTGGTGCTTGTCGACGACCTGCCAGAAGCGATCGTGATCGGGATAGTTGGGGACGCCTTCGAACATCAGGGTCGTCGCGCCATTCTGAAGCGGGCCATAGACGACATAGCTGTGTCCGGTGACCCAGCCGATATCGGCGCTGCACCAGAAGATCTCGCCGGGGCGATAGTCGAAGCCGTACCAGAAAGTGCTGGCCGTCCAGACGCTGTAGCCGCCGACGGTGTGGAGCACGCCCTTCGGGCTGCCGGTCGAACCGGAGGTGTAGAGAATGAAGAGCGGGTCCTCCGCATTCATCGGCTCGCACGGGCAATCGGCGCCGACATCGGCCGACAGCGCGTCGTACCAATGGTCGCGGCCTTCCTTCATTTCGACGTCGCCGCCGGTGTGTGCGATGACGAGCACGGCTTTCACATCGACACGCTCCAGCGCCTTGTCGACATTTGCCTTCAGCGGCACGGTCTTGCCGCCGCGCAGGCCTTCGTCCGCGCAGATCACCCAGTCGCTACCGCAATCCTCGATTCGGCCGTGGATCGCCTCGGGCGAGAAGCCGCCGAAGACGACGCTGTGCACCGCGCCGATGCGCGCGCAGGCGAGCATCGCCACTGCACCCTCCGGGATCATCGGCATATAGATGGTGACGCGGTCGCCCTTTTGGACGCCCAACTTCTTCAGCGTGTTCGCGAAGCGGATGACGTCCGCGAGCAGCGCGGCATAGCTTATCGTCCGCGTTTCGCCATCGGGGGCGTCGGGTTCGAAGATGATCGCGGTGCGGTCGCCGTGTCCCGCCGCGACATGGCGGTCGATCGCATTGTGGCAAAGGTTGAGGACGCCGTCCTCATACCATTTGATCTCCACCGGATCGTAGGACCAGCCGGCGATCTTCGTCGGTGCCTTGATCCAGTCGACGCGCTTGGCCTGTTCGGCCCAGAAGGCGTCGGGATCGGCGATGCTCTGCGCATAGAGGCGGTCGTAATCGGCGGCGGTGCAGTGCGTGTTCGCCGCGGCGTCGGCGGGGATGGGAACCAGCGGTTCGGAGGGGGGTAGGTCGGACACGGCTGATTCTCCCGCTTTCGATTTGACTCGGCTGATGGCTGCGATAACCCGCGAGCCATAAACTGCAAGGGCGGTGCAGCCCTGTACGAAAGGATAGACGATGGCCGGGATCGGCGAAGAGGTCGGGCGCCTGCTCGACACATTGGGGGTCGACCGCGCGGCCTGGACCGACGGGTCGATGCCGGCGCTGTCGCCGCTGACCGGCGAGCAGGTCGCGGCCGTGCGCGTCGCAGACGCCGCCGATGTGGACTGGGCGATCGGGCAGGCGGGTGCGGCGTTTCGCGTATGGCGCACTGTCCCCGCGCCGCGCCGCGGCGAGTTGGTCCGCCTGCTCGGTGAGGAATTGCGCGCGGCGAAGGACGATCTGGCGAAGCTCGTCACGATCGAGGCGGGCAAGGTCCCGTCTGAGGGCGCGGGCGAGGTGCAGGAGATGATCGACATCTGCGATTTCGCGGTGGGCCTGTCGCGCCAACTATACGGCCTGACCATCGCGACCGAGCGGCCGGGGCACCGGATGATGGAGGTCTGGCATCCGCTGGGAGTCGTCGGGGTGATTTCGGCGTTCAACTTTCCCGTCGCGGTGTGGGCCTGGAACGCCGCGCTCGCGCTGGTCTGCGGCAACAGCGTGGTGTGGAAGCCGTCGGAAAAGACGCCGCTGACCGCGCTTGCGACGCAGGCGATCTTTCGGCGGGCGGCGGCGCGCTTCGGCGACGCGCCCGAGGGGCTGTCGCAAGTGCTGATCGGCGGGCGCGACGCGGGCGAGGCGCTGGTCGACGACCGACGCGTGGCGCTGGTGTCGGCGACCGGATCGACGCGCATGGGCCGCGCGGTCGCGCCCCGTCTGGCGCAGCGCTTTGCGCGCGCGATCCTGGAGCTGGGCGGTAACAATGGCGCGATCGTTGCGCCTTCGGCCGACCTCGACCTGGCGCTGCGCGGCGTCGCGTTCGGCGCGATGGGAACCGCGGGGCAGCGCTGCACCACGACCCGGCGCCTGTTCCTGCACGACAGCATCTATGACGGCTTCGTCGCGCGGCTGAAGGCCGCCTATACAAGCGTAGGCATCGGCAATCCGCTGGAGGGCGAGGTGCTCGTCGGGCCACTGATCGACCGCGCGGCCCATGAGGCGATGCAGCAGGCGCTGCAGGCCGCGGTCACCGCGGGCGGCGTCGTGCACGGTGGCGAACGCGTCGGCGAGGGTGCGAGCTTCTATGTGCGGCCTGCGCTCGTCGAAATGCCGGGGCAGGTGGGGCCGGTGCTGGAGGAAACCTTTGCGCCGATCCTGTACGTCATGCGCTATTACGACCTCGACGCGGTGATCGACCTGCACAACGATGTCGCGGCCGGCCTGTCGTCGGCGATCTTCACGACCGACATGCGCGAGGCGGAGCGCTTTCTGGCTGCGAGCGGATCGGATTGCGGCATCGCCAACGTCAATCTGGGCACGTCGGGCGCCGAGATCGGCGGCGCGTTCGGGGGCGAGAAGGAAACCGGCGGCGGCCGCGAGTCCGGATCGGACGCCTGGCGCCAATATATGCGGCGCGCGACGAACACGGTGAACTATTCGGACGCGTTGCCGCTGGCACAGGGGGTCAGCTTCGACGTTTCCTAGCGCGGGGTGCTAGCGCGGAGGAAGCGGGGTCGTGAGGTCGATCCGCGCGATTTCCCGGATCTTGCCGTTTTCGACCCTTGCCTCGACCAGGTGGGTTCCCATCAGGCCGAAGACGCGCCCGGCAAGAAACACGGCACGCGAATTGCCGTACCAATCGATGCACGACACCTCGCACACATAGTCGGGGTGCGTCTCGACATCGTCGGCGGGGACCGCGATCAGCGAACCCGCATCGCCGAGCTGGCCCGCCGGCGATTTGGTCAGGAAGCTGAGGTCGCTGCTGTTCGAATTCCACCACCAGCGACCTGACCCTTCCTCGGAGCGAACGGTTGGTACGCCGATCAGGCCGTTGCCGCCTTCATCGACCACGCTGTTGAAGGCGTGGCTGCGCCCCTCGCTTTCATAGCGGCGCGCGAGGAAGGTGGTCGATGCGATGCGCGCCTCCTTGCCCAGGCCGATCAGCGTCAGGTTCAGCCCCTTGTCGTCGCGATAGCCGTTCACGATCACATCGTTGCCGACGCGTTCGACGCGCACGATATTGTGCGGCAGGTCGATGACTGTCGCATCGCGGGGACGCTTGACCGGTACGGCAACGGCCTTTGCCGATTGCGGCGTGCTGGCGTCGCTCGGGGGATAGCCGCCCCAATTGTCGCGTCCGCCGAACAGCAGCCAATCGTCGGCGAAGCGGTTTTCGACGATACGCTTGCCGGCCGACGGCAGCGGGGTGAACGCCTGATCGGCCACGGGTTCGAACAAGGTCGAGAAGCTGTTCGTACGGATTTTCAGCAGCGAGGATTCGGCGGGCGCATAATAGGCGCCCTCGCAGCGGATCGTGCGCCAGTCGACCAGCGCGCGAAACTCGCCGTCGCGTTCGTCCATCGACAGATGATCATAGGGGTTGCCCGAGACGCCCGCGACGGTCGCGTCGCGCGCGCCGATCGGCATGCGATAGAGCGCGCCCGCCGGTACGTCGCGCCGCGCCGCGCGGGGAAGCACGGGATAGGGCGTGTCGTAGCTCCAGTCCTTGACGCATTCGTCGCGGTCGCCATCCTCGTTTTCATAGATCGTGCTGGTCCACAGATAGATGGTTTCCGGCGACACGAACATTTCGGCGGCGCGCGGGCCGAGAAAGGCCGTGGTGCGGCAGTCGAGGTTCCGGCTGCGATCGAAATCGCCGAGCGGGCAGACCGATATTGCGTGCACCCTGGGGTCCGCGGTGCGCAGGACGGGCTTGTAGATCGATTTTGCATCGAGCAAGGGCACGCCCTCGTTCTTCCGCTTTTCCCGCTCCGCCTGCGGCAACCAGCGGCGCAGGACCGGGCGGGCTTCCAGCTCTTCGAACTGGTCGACCGAATAGGGCGTATAGACGACCAGCTTGTCGCCGACGATCCGCGTGGCGTAATTGTCGACGTCGTAATAATCGTCTGAGGTGATCAGGAAGACGCCTTCGCTCTTCACCCGGCCGCTGGCCTGGTCGAGCTTGAAGACCGACATTTCGGTCGCGCTGTCCTCATAGCTGTAGGCGGTGATGATGATATGGTCGTCCTGGACCAACATCTCGTCATACCAGTCGGCGCCCTCGAAATTATCCTCCCACCGGTTTTTCTTGACCCGGTCGGCGGGCAGGCGGCGATAGACGTCGGCGCGGTCGGTCAACTGCATCGTCTTGACGTTGATCGCAAAGATGCGGCCATCCTGCAGTACCAGCAGATAATCGCCGATCTGCTTGACGATGTCGCCCTCGTCGACGCCCGCGGTCTGGACATTGGTGATCGATGTCGGCGCCGCCGCCTTCGATCCGGTGACGACGACGCTGTCGGCACTTTCCTCCATCGGGCAGTTTTCGAGGTCTTCGCAGACCGGCGGGTCGCTGTCCTGCGTTGCGGCCGCGACGACGATCTCCCTGTTGGCAAGGGCATAGCCGTCACGCTGGTCCTTGATGCGTCCCAGCCGGTCCAGATAGCGGCGGAATTCGCCGTCGCCGGTGAAGCGCACGAGCTCGGTCTCGGTGACGCGGTCCAGCCGGGGATCGTCGACCGGCGACACAGAGGAGGTGCCGCGGGCGACCTCCCCGGGGACGGTCGCGCACCCCGCCAGCAACAATGCCGCTCCGGCCAGCAAGAGTCCCCGCATCGACTCACTCCCCCATCTATACGGGGAAGATTATCATCAACGCGTGCGGTGGTTTAGCAGAATCGACCGTTCAGGCGGCGCGCCAGCCGAAGCCGTCCTCGATCGGCTCGATCCGGCCGGCGGTGCCGACCGGCTCTTGCGTGCCGTCGGTCAGAAAAGCCAGCATCGCCGCGTCGCCGACGTCAACATGTGCCAGCGTCCGCTCGCCCGTCGGCGTGCGCGCGACGACGACGCCTGCTTTGGGGGCGCCGTCGCGGCCATAGAAGACCGTATAGCTTTCGATCGTAGCCGGCCCTGCATAGTCTTTGACCAGCTCGGGGACAGGGCCGCGCCTCTCCTCGGCTTCGGCCTGATAGTCGAAGTCCTGCGGAAAGCTCGCCGCGGGAATCGGTTCGCTGCCGAGTATGATGCAATGATTGTCGGTCGCGAAGCCGCCGTTGGCAAAGAGGAAGCCATAACGGCCCTCCCTGCGCAGCTTTTCCACCATCGAGACGATCGCGTGGCTCATGTAATTCGCGATCGGGCCGCCACCGAAGGTCAGCCCGCCGAACACCGTTGCAGGCTTGTCGACCGGCCAGCCAAGCGTGCGCCGCGCCATCTTCGGCACGCAGGGAAAGCAGCTGTAGAGTTCGACGCAGTCGAAATCAGCGACGGTCATAGCGTTCAACGCGAGCGTGCGGTTGATCGAGGTTTCCATGCTGACGCTGCCGTCGTACCGGTCCCGGTGCAGGATGTTCGCGGGCTCCTTCGCCGCGGCGCCCATGCCGACGTAGATCAGGCGATCCTCGGCGATACCGCGGCGGCGCGCCTCGGCAAGGCTTGCGACGAGAAAGCCCGCGCCCTGATTCACCGACGAATTGGCGACCATCAGCTTCGAGTAGGGAAAGGCGATCGGCCGGTTGCGCTCGTCGACGCGGAGGATGTCGCCGGGCGTCGCGGGCTTGCGGATCCACGCACCCTCGTTCGCGGCCGCGACTTCGGAAAAGCGCGACCAGATTTCGGCACTCTCGGCCTGCGCGTCGCCGAGGCTCTGGCCCCATTTGGCGCGCGTTGCATTTTCGTAGAGCGGATAGACGTCCACCGGTGCCGACAGGCCGTGAACCTGCGAATAATTGGGCTCGCGCCGCGTCGCGACCTGCCGCACGGCATTGTAGCTCTTGTCCTCGCCCTTCGCCGCCTTTGCCGCGCGACCGGCCGCGGTACGCAGTGCCTCCGCGCCCACGACGGCGGCCAGCTTGACCTCGCCCGCGCCGATGCGATTTGCGGCTTCGTTGAGCAGGCGCACGGGCGTGTCGCCGTGCGGCGCGGCCGATTGATAGTTTATCGCCGGGCTGGCGCCGATCGCGGCGGCGAGCGGTTCGGGCAGCTTGCCGAGACTGTGGAAGCTGATCTGGTCAACGATCGCGAGGCTGTCGATCTCGGCGAGCGGCACGCCCGCATCTTCCGCCGCGACTTGCAGCGCCGCGACCATCAGTCCCAGCGAGTCGAGCCCCTGGTCGGGATCGTCGGGCCGGTCGTTGACCTGCCCGACGCCGATGATGACGGGAATACGCTCGGGATCGGTCATGACCATGTCAGCGTGCCTTCCACTCGGGCTTGCGCTTTTCGGCGAAGGCGCGGGGCCCTTCGCGGGCGTCTTCGCTGGCCATCAGCGCCTTGCGCTCGCGCCTGTTGTCGTCCCAATGCGCGTCGTCGCCCGCGATCTGTCCGTCGATCATGCGAAGCGCGACGCGCTTTGACGCCTGCACCGACAGCGGCGCATTGCTCGCGATCTTTTCCGCCAGCGCGATCGCCGTCGGCATCAGCTCGGCAAGCGGAACGACGCGGTTGGCAAAGCCATAGCGAAGCGCGGTCGCGGCATCGAACGGATCACCGGTCAGCAGATGTTCCATCGCGATCTTTCGCGGCAATTGCTCGACGATCCGGAAGGCGCCGCCAGCTGCCGCGAAAAGGCCGACCTTGACCTCGGGCAGGCCGAACTGCGCATTCTCGGCAGCGACGACGATGTCGCACATCAGCGCGAGTTCGCAGCCGCCGCCAAAGGCAAAGCCGTTCACCGCGCCGATCACCGGCTTTGAAATCGGATGCGCGGCAAAGCCGCCGAAGCCCCACGCCTGTTGCGCCTTGTCGTCGGGCGCCAGATTTTCGCCGCGCGACAGCGCGACCAGATCGGCACCCGCGCAAAAGCTCTTGTCGCCCGCCCCGGTGATGATCACGGCGCGGATTTCAGGGTCAGCCTCGGCCGTTTCCAGTGCGGTTCCGATGCCCACATGGACCGCGGCGTTGACCGCGTTGCGCGCCTCCGGCCGGTTGATCGTGACGATCAGGATATGGCTCTGACGGGTCGTCAGGACGGCGGGCTGCGCGGCGTCGGTCATCATGTCTCTCCCTATTGGCCGGGACGCGCGTGCGCGCGAATCCCGGCGGTCAGGAAAACTATCGACCGAAGTTAACGTTTACGTCAACTGCTAAGACAGTCAGATCGACTGGCCCGTTTTCGCCCAGTCGGCCAGGAAGCCCTCGATACCCTTTTCGGTCAGGATATGCTTGAACAGCCCCTTGATGACCGACGGCGGCGCGGTCATCACGTCGGCGCCGATCTTTGCAGCCTCCAGCACATGGATGCCGTGACGGACGCTGGCGACCAGGATTTCGGTCTCATAGGCATAATTGTCATAGATCAGCCGGATGTCGGCGATCAGCTGCATGCCGTCGAAGCCATTGTCGTCGTGACGGCCGACGAAGGGCGAGACGAAGGTCGCGCCCGCCTTTGCCGCGAGCAGCGCCTGCGCGGCCGAGAAGCAGAGCGTGACGTTGACCATCGTGCCGTCGCTGGTCAGCGCCTTGCAAGTCTTGAGGCCGTCGATCGTCAGCGGCACCTTGATGCAGACATTGTCGGCGATCTTGCGGAGGATTTCGGCCTCCTGCATCATCGTCGCATGGTCGAGCGCGACGACCTCGGCCGATACGGGGCCGTCGACAAGGGCGCAGATTTCCTTCGTCACCTCTTTGAAGTCGCGGCCCGATTTGGCGATCAGCGACGGGTTGGTGGTGACGCCATCGAGCAGGCCGGTCGCGGCGAGTTCCTGGATATCGGCGATTTCGGCGGTGTCGGCGAAGAATTTCATGGCGCGGAGCTTCCTTGTGGAGGGCGATTCGTCAGCCGCCTATAGCGGCCTAGCGCGCGAGGCCAAAGACCGCGGTCAACAGCGGGCTGCCCGTCTCGCGCGGGTTGGCGCGGATCGCGGTCTCTTCATGCCCGATCGCGCGATAGATGGCGTCGTGCGTGCGGTTCGAGACATCCTGCACCAGGCCGCGAAAGTCGATGCCCGTCGTTGCGCGCAGCGCCTGCGTGACGACGTCGCTATCGGCGAGCCGCAGCGCCTGGTCGATGTCGGGAAACATCGCGCCGACCAAGCTGCGGCCCATCGACCGTTCGAGCAGGTCGGTCGCCGCGGTCGGCCCACCGTGAACGATCGCCGCTGCGTCGGCGATGCTGATCGACCGGATCGCGTCGGCCACCAGCGGCGCTGCCCGTTCGGCTCCCTTCTCGGCCGACCGGTTTACCTGCCGCGTCAGCCGATCCTTGAAGGCGCCGGTCATCAATATCTTCGCGACGATCGTCGACGCCCCCGTGCCGCCAAGCTGGGGCGGCAGGTCGATACGCGCGACCTGGCTGTCGTAGAATCCGTTCGCCTCCATCAGCATCGCGAAGGCGCGTTGCGACGAAAGCGTCAGCAACTCGCGGATCGCGTCGGTCAGGCTGAAACCGGGAAGGTTGGCGCACCCCGGCAGCGTCAGCAGCGGCGCGGCGGCAAGCGTAGCGAGCAGCGTGCGGCGATGGGTGAGGGCGGTCATTCAAATCTCCCGTAAATCCTGCTGGCGTTCCGCCTTTGTTCCGATTATGCGGGGCGCATGGCCAAAGCGAAACGTCAATATGTCTGCCAGAATTGCGGGTCTGTCACCTATCGCTGGCAGGGGCAATGCGGCGATTGCAACGAATGGAACACGCTGGTCGAGGAAGCGGGCGAAACCGCCTTTTCGGCAAAGCACGACCTGAGCAAGGGCGGTCGGTCGCTGGTGCTCGAGACGCTGGACGTACACAGCCCGATGCCCGCGCGCATGCTGTGCGGCATCGCAGAATTCGACCGCGCGCTGGGCGGCGGATTCGTCGCGGGATCGGCGACGCTGATCGGCGGCGACCCGGGAATCGGCAAGTCGACGCTGCTTCTGCAAGCGGCAGGCCGCCTGGCGAAGAGCGGCAAGTCGGTCGTCTATATCAGCGGCGAGGAGGCGGCGGGTCAGGTGCGGCTACGCGCGCAGCGGCTGGGGCTTGGCGATGCACCGGTGGCGCTCGCCAGCGCGACCTCGGTGCGCGACATACTCGCCACGCTGGATGGGCAGGCGGCCGATTTCGTCGTGATCGATTCGATCCAGACAATGCACAGCGACCTGATCGACAGCGCCCCGGGCACGGTCAGCCAGGTCCGCGCGAGCGCGCAGGAACTGATCCGCTATGCCAAGGACAGCGGCGCGGCGATCGTGCTGGTCGGGCATGTGACGAAGGACGGGACGATCGCGGGGCCACGCGTGCTGGAACATATGGTCGATACGGTGCTGGCGTTCGAGGGCGAGCGCAGCCATCAGTATCGTATCCTCCGCGCGGTCAAGAATCGCTTCGGTGGCACCGACGAGATCGGGGTCTTCGCAATGGGCGAAGAGGGGCTGGGCGAGGTGTCGAACCCGTCGAGCCTGTTCCTGACCGATCGTAGCCGCGACGTGCCGGGGTCGGTGGTCTTTCCCGCACTGGAGGGAACGCGGCCGGTCCTGGTCGAGGTACAGGCGCTGACCGTGCGCCTGGCAAGCGGGGCGACGCCGCGCCGCGCGGTCGTCGGCTGGGACAGCGGACGGCTGGCGATGGTGCTCGCGGTTCTGGAGGCGCGGTGCGGGCTGCAGATGGGCGGCGCCGAAGTCTATCTCAACATCGCCGGCGGTTATCGCCTCACCGATCCGGCGGCCGACCTTGCCGTCGCGGCGGCGCTGATCTCCGCCTTCAGCGAGCGGCCGGTGCCGGCCGACGCGATTGTTTTCGGCGAGCTGTCGCTGTCGGGCGAAGTGCGCCCCGTCTCGCACGATGCGCTGCGGCTTCGCGAGGCGGCAAAGCTTGGATTTTCAACGGGGTGGGGGCCAAAGGGAATGAAGCCTGTGAGCGGCATCGGCGTCACCGGCTTCGGGCGGCTCGGCGAACTCGTTGACCTGATGCTCGGGCGCGACTAGCTCCCCGATTATGGGAAGTCTGACGGCAATGGATATTCTCGTGCTGACGCTGATCGGCGGCAGCGCGATACTCGGGTTCGCGCGGGGACTGGTGCAGGAGGTGACGAGCCTTCTCGCCTGGGTTCTCGCGATCGCGGCGGTGCGTTTCCTGCACGGCATGACGACCGAGCTGCTGTCGCGCTGGGTCGATGCTGCCGGGGGCGCGGCCATGCTCGCCTTCGTGATCCTGTTCGGCGGCGTCTTCGCACTCACCAAATGGGGATCGCGCGCGATGGGGCAGCGGAGCCGGGCATCGATCGTCGGCGGTGTCGATCGGGGGCTGGGGGCCGGGTTCGGTGCCATCAAGGGGCTGATGATCGCGACGATCGGCTTCATGGCGATCACGCTCCTCTATGACATCGGCTATGGCAATGCGCAGCGACCGGCGTGGATGACCGACAGCCGGACCTATCCCGCGCTGAACGCGACGAGCGCGGCGCTGAGCAAGGTGATCGCCGACCGCCGCGCCGAGGCGCGCGCGGCGCAGGACAATGGCGGAGCCGGCGGCGATGCCGCATCGGATACGGCGTCGAAATGAGCGCGCCGCTCTATAATCGCGACATATTGGGGCTGGCGGTGGCGACCGCCGACTTCCCGCCGCTCGAACAGCCGCGGCATCGGGTGTCGGCGCGCGCGCCGCTTTGCGGCAGCGCTATCATCCTCGACCTGAATGCCGACGAGGCGGGGCGGGTGACCGGTGTCGGCATGCATGTCGAGGCGTGCGCATTGGGCCAAGCCTCGGCCGCGCTGCTGGCGCGCCATGCACCGGGACAGGGTGTCGGCGAAATCCGGGCCGCGCGCGACGCGATCGCAGCCTGGTTCAAGGGCGGGGGCGCCGCGCCGGACTGGCCGGGCTTCGACCTGCTCGCCCCCGCGCGCGACTATCCGGCGCGACATGGCGCGATATTGCTTCCCTTCGACGCCGCGATTGCCGCGCTCGAAGAGCAGGCGGACGCGGCGTGAGCCTTGCCGCTCTCGCCGCGGCGACAACCGAGGTGGTGGCGGAAACCGCGACCGATGCGGCGCTGCTCGAGGGAGCGATCCTGCTTGGCGTCGCGACGCTGTTTGTCCTGATCTTTCGCCGCCTGGGACTGGGGGCGGTGCTCGGTTATCTGATCGCGGGCGCACTCGTTGGTCCATATGGGCTTGGGCTGGTCGGTGGCGGCGAATCGAAGCTGGCCTTTGCCGAGATCGGCATCGCCTTCCTGCTGTTCCTCGTCGGGCTTGAACTCCATCCGCGGCGACTGTGGGATCTTCGCCGCGCGATCTTTGGTCTTGGCCTGGCCCAGGTGGTAATATCGGGGTTGATCCTGGCGGCGCTGATCTTTGCGACGCTCGGTTTCAGCTGGCAGGCCGCGCTTGCGCTTGGCCTGCCGCTCGCGCTCTCCTCGACCGCGCAGGTGCTGCCCAGCCTCAAGAGTTCGGGCCGGATCAACTCACCCTTTGGCGAAAAAGCCTTTTCCATCCTGCTGTTCCAGGACCTGGCGATCGTCCCGATGATCACCATCATCGCCGCGCTGTCGCGGGCTCCGGCGGACCCGTCGGCGCCTCCAGGGTGGCAGATGGCGCTCTATACCGTCGGCGCGATCGTCGTGCTGGTACTGGCGGGCCGGTTCGTCGTGAACCCGCTGCTGCGCCTGATCGGCCGCTATGGCGAGCGCGAATTGTTCGTCGTCGTCGGGCTGCTCGCGGTACTGGCGAGCGCGGCCTTCATGCATAGCCTGCACCTGTCGACCGCGCTCGGCGCCTTCGTCGCGGGGATGATGCTGGCCGATTCGCCGTACCGACACGAGATCGAGGCTGATATCGAGCCGTTTCGCCTGGTGCTGCTGGGCCTGTTCTTCCTGGCCGTCGGCATGGTGCTGGACGTCAGCGTCGTCGCGCAGAAGCCGCTGTTGGTCGTCTCGCTCGCTGCGATGCTGGTCGCGGTGAAGGTCGGGGTTTTGACCGTGCTCGTCCGCCTGTTCGGCAAGCCGTGGAGTACGGCACTGGGCCTTGGCCTGCTGCTGAGCCAGGGTGGCGAGTTCGGCTTTTTGCTCTTCACGCAGGCGGCCGACGCGCTGTTGATCGCGCCGCAGGCGGCAAGTCTGTTCAGCGCGGTGGTCACCTTGTCGATGATGACGACGCCGTTCCTGATGCTGTTCGCGCGCAACCTGGAATTTGCGCCGGGAAGCGACGCCGACCTCGACGATCCGGAGAATGCGCCGCGCGGATCGGCGCTGGTGATCGGTTATGGCCGCTTCGGACAGATTGTGGCGCAGATGCTGCACGCGGTCGATTGCTCGGTGACGTTGATCGACAAGAAGCCCAGCCAGATCGAACTGTCGGGTCGCTTCGATACCAAGGTCTATTTCGGCGACGGCCTTCGCATCGACGTGCTGCGCCGCGCGGGGGCCGAGGAGGCGCGGCTGATCATCTTTTGCACCGACGATCGCAGCATCGATGCGGCGGCGTTGAGGCCGATTGTCGACGCTTTTCCCGAGGCTCGTGTCCTGGCTCGCGTGTTCGACCGCCGCCAGCTTCTGGCGATCGACGGCGCGGGGACGGTCGGCGCGGTGCGCGAAGTGTTCGAAAGCTCGATCGCGCTGGGACTGATGGCGCTGCGGCAGCTCGAGGTCGAACCGCGCGAGATCGAGGATGTCGAAACCGCGCTGCGCCAGCTCGATGCCGAACGGCTGGATATGCAGATCAGCGAGGGCGACCTTTCTGCGGGCCGCGATCACCGCTTCGTTGCAGGCGGCGGGCGCCAGGCGTCGAGCGTGCTGGAGGCGCTGCGCGAGCGGCGTCAGGCGGCGAAGAAGGCCAAGGAAGAAGCCGAAGCGGAGACCGAAGCCGGCGAAGCGGCCTAGTCGCGCTGTCCATCCAGAAAGGCCGCCACGGTATCGAGGCCATATTCATCGGTGACGAAGCTCTGCCCGATACCGCGCGTCAGGATCAGGGGCAGCTTGCCGCCGCGTACCTTCTTGTCATGCGCCATATGCGCGGCGAGGGCGGCACCGCCGGTATTGATCCCCGCGCTTGCGAGACTGTGCGGCAGGTCGACGCTGGCGAGATGGTCGCGCACGCGCATGGCGTCCGCGGCGTCGCAAAGACCGTTCGCGGCCGAGAAATGATGCGCGAGCACCATGCCTGCGGCGACCGCCTCGCCATGCAGCAACCGCTCCGAATATCCGGTCTCCGCCTCCAGCGCGTGGCCGAAGCTGTGGCCTAGGTTGAGGAGCGCGCGCACGTCCTGCGTCTCGCGCTCGTCGGCGGCGACGATGCGCGCCTTGGCCGATACGCTGTGGGCGATCGCGCGGTGCCGGGCTTCGCTGTCGCCAGCGAGCAGCGCCGCGCCATTTTCCTCGCACCACGCGAAAAAGGCGGGATCGTTGATTAGGCCATATTTGACGACCTCGGCATATCCCGCGCCAAGCTCGCGGCGTGGCAGGGTGGCGAGGCTGGTCGGATCGATCACGACGAGCGAGGGCTGATGAAATGCCCCGACCAGATTCTTGCCCGCCTCGACATTGATCGCGGTCTTGCCGCCGACGCTGCTGTCGACCTGTGCGAGCAGGGTCGTCGGCACCTGGATGAAGTTGCAGCCGCGCTTGACGATGCTGCACGCGAATCCGACGAGGTCGCCGATCACGCCGCCGCCGAGCGCGATGACATGGTCGCTGCGCTCTACGCCTTCGCCGATCAGCCATTCGGTCAGGCGGCCGAGGCCTGCCCAGCTTTTCGTGCCTTCGCCCGCCGGCAGGACGAGCGAGGAGAAGGAGATGCCTTCGGCGCCCAGCGACGCGCCGAGCGCGACCAGATAATGCGGTGCCACGTTGGCGTCGGTGACGATCATCGTGCGCGGGCGTTTAAGCAGCGGCGCGACATGGCGGCCGATGTCGCGGATCAGCCCGTCACCGATCAGGATCGGATAGCTGCGGGCGCCCAGATCGACGGTCAGGCATTCCATTTCGACAATTCCTCCAGGATCGCGCGCACCGTATGTTCGTGCGGACTCGACGCCGAACTGACGCGGACGTGCGCCTCGGCGTAGGTGGGGTTTCTTTGGGTGGCTAATTCGCGAAGGACCTGTCCAGCGTCGCGGCCCTTCAGCAGCGGGCGGTGGCTGCGCCGCGCGGTTCTTTCGACGAGCGTCGGGATGTCGGCGTCCAGCCAGATGCACAAACTATCCTGCAAAATCAACGCGCGCGTCTCGTCGTTGATGAACGCGCCGCCGCCGGTCGCGAGGACGAGCGGCCGGCCCGCGAGCAGGCGCGCGATCACGCGGCGTTCGCCATCGCGAAAATGCGCCTCGCCGAACTTGGCGAAAATGTCGGTGATCGTCATGCCCGCCGCGCGCTCGATCTCGTCATCCGCGTCGGCGAAGGGCATGCTCAACCGCTGCGCCAGACGGCGCCCGATCGTCGACTTGCCCGAACCCATCAACCCGACGAGCACGATCGACCGATCGCGGATCGACGCCGATATGGCCGGCAAGGGGCTTTTCGGGTTTCGTGACATGGTGCGCGCGGCTATACCGGCCAAAGCGCGCGGGACAATGGTTTTGCTGCTGCGCCGCAGGGCTTTTGCCGCGATGCGAAGAGGATTGGTGTGGACGTGAGCGACAAGATCGCCGAAAGCGGCGCGCGATGACGAAGAAATTGCTGACGTTGACCCTGGGCCTGTCGGGCGCCGCCCTTGCCGCCGCGCTGGTTCTTCCCGCGATCGCGCAGGAGTCGCTGCTTCCCGAAGGATTCGGAAAACCCGCCGATACGCCGGCGCCGAAATCCTCGCCCACGCCGTCGCCGACGCCCGCTCCCACGCCGACCCCGGCGCCGACCTCTTCGTCCGGATCGACGAGCGTGGCGCCGCCCGCGGTGGTCGCGACGACGAGCGCGACCGAGGAAGGCGGCGACGACGGAACCGAAGAGCTGGAGGGCACGTCCGGCCAGCTGAAATACGACCTGCCGCCCGGCGCGCGCCGGCTGTTGACGCGGGTCGGGCCGCTGACGCCCGAAACCGGCGGACTGGCGCCCGATGCTTTTGGGGTGCGCGGCCAATATGCCGCCACGATCATGCGCAAGACGAACGGCAATCTTGCGTCGCGCTGGGGCCAGATCCTGCTTCGCCGCGCGCTGTCGTCGGCGATCGATACGCCCGACACGATCAACGGCGCCGACCTGGCCGCCGACCGCGCGGGGCTGTTGCTGCGCATGGGGGAATCGACCGCGGCGCGCTGGATCGTCCAGTCGGTCGACTATGACCGCGCGAGCCCGCGGCTCGTCCAGGTGGCGCAGCAGACCTTTCTGGCCAACGCCGATCCGGCGGGCCTTTGCCCCTATGTGAACGCCGGCCTGGCGCATGGCGAGGAACAGTCGTGGCGGCTCGCCGCCGGCATATGTTCGGGCCTGTCGGGCGACGCCGGCCCCGCCGGCTGGGCGATCGCGCGGGTGCGGTCGAGCGGCAAGATCAGCAATTTCGACATCCTTCTTGCCGAGCGCGTGCTTGGCGCGACGGGCGCGGGGCGCCGTTCGACGACGATCGAATGGGGCAAGGTCGACAGTTTGACGAGCTGGCGTTTCGGCATGGCGACGGCAACGGCGATCGGCATTCCCGCCGATCTGCGCAAGACCGAGCCCGCCTATATGCGCGGCTGGACCGTGCTGGCGCCGATGAGCGAGATGACCGACCGCGTCGCGGCCGCGCCCTATGCGGCGGCGCGCGGCGTGCTGTCGAGCGAAGCCTATGTCTCGCTGCTGAGCGCGGCGTCGAGCGAGGAAGAGCCGCCCGAGGCGCTGGCCGGCCAGATCGACCAGCTTCGCAGCGCCTTCAGCGCGGCGAACGGCGGCAACCGCTATACCGCGATGCAGAGCCTGTGGACCGCGGGATCGGAGCCGGTGCAGCATTATGCCGCGATGGTCGCGACCGCGCGCGCCGCCGCCGGCCTGCCGACCAGCACCGACGTGGGCGACGATCCCTGGCAGCTTCTGGGATCGATGATGGCGGGCGGTTACGACAATAACGCGATGGCGTGGGCGCCGAAGATCACGGTGGGTAGCCGCGCCTGGGGCGTGCTCGCGGTGGGGTCGCCGCGTCCGCTGAGCGCGGCGACCGCAGGCAATGTCGGCAGTTTTTCGAACAGCGACGACAGCGAGAATAATCTTCGCTCGAAATTCCTTGTCGCGGGGCTGGCGGGTCTTGGCCGGCTCGACGCCAACCAGACCAGTTCGGCCGCGAACGACCTGGACCTCAATCTGGGCAAGCAGACCCGCTGGACGCGCGCGATCCAGGATGCGGCGACGCGCGGCGAGCCCGGAATGGTGGCCTTGCTCGCGGCGGCGGGCATGCAGGGCGACTGGTCGAAGCTGCCGCCCTATCACCTGTATCATATCGTCCGCGCGCTGCGTCAGGTCGGGCTGGAATCCGAAGCCCGGATGATCGCGGCCGAAGCGCTGGTGCGTGTCTGAGCGCCTGATATTGCTGTCGGACCATGTCTGACGGCGCGCTGATCGACCGCTTCCTCGAGATGATGGCCGCCGAGCGCGGCGCGTCGCGGAACACGCTGGCGGCGTATCGCCGCGACCTGGAGCAGGCAGCCGAACTGGTGCGCGGATCGCTGGGCGAAGCCGATGCCGACGACCTTCGGAAATTGATGGCCGATTATCGCACGCTCGCGGCAAGCAGCGCGGCGCGCAAGCTGTCGGCGTTGCGCCAGTTCTTTGCCTTTCTCCTCGACGAGGGCGAGCGGACGGACAATCCGGCGCTGGACATCGCGCGCCCGGCGACGCGGCGGCCGCTGCCGCGCATCCTGACGCATGACGACGTCGAACGGCTGTTCGCGCAGGCGAGCGAGGAGGCCGAGGGCGAGGCGCCGCCCGCGCAGGCAGTGCGGATGCTGCTGCTGCTCGAGCTGCTCTATGGATCGGGGCTGCGCGCGAGCGAACTGGTCTCGCTGCCGCGCCGCGCCGTCGCGGGCGGGCGCGAATTCCTGATCATCCGGGGCAAGGGCGACAAGGAACGGCTGGTGCCCTTGTCCGAACGCACGCGCGACGCGCTCGATCGCTGGCTGCCGCTGACGACCGACGGATCGCCGTGGCTGTTTCCGTCGGCGAAGGCGCACCTGTCGCGCGTGCGATTGTTCCAATTGTTGCGGGAACTGGCGGCGCGCACCGGGATCGATCCGGCGGCGATCAGCCCGCACGTCCTGCGCCACGCCTTTGCGACCCATTTGCTGGAGGGCGGGGCCGACCTGCGCGCGTTGCAACTGATGCTGGGCCATGCCGATATCGCGACGACCGAAATCTACACGCATGTCGATAGCCGCCGCCTCGTCGAGCTGGTCAACCGCCGCCACCCCCTCGCGCGGATGGATGGCGTTGACGTTGGGGCATCATCGTCCTAGCGACTCCCGCATGACAGCCTTTCTGGACTTCGAAAAACAGGTCGCGGCGCTCGATCGACAGATTGCCGAACTGCGCGAAATGGGTGACGATCCGTCGCTCAACATCGACAACGACATTGCGCGGTTGGAGGATAAGTCCTCGAAATTGCTGCGTGAAATTTACGGCAAGCTGACGCCGTGGCAAAAGACGCAGGTCGCGCGCCACCCCGATCGGCCGCATTTCAAACATTATGTCGCGGGACTGTTCGACGACTGGATGCCGCTGGCCGGCGACCGCAATTTCGGCGACGACCAGGCGATCCTCGGCGGCCTCGCGCGCTTTCGCGGCCGCCGCGTGATGGTGATCGGCCATGAAAAGGGCGACGATATTCCGTCGCGCATGAAGCATAATTTCGGGATGGCGAAGCCGGAGGGCTATCGCAAGGCGATCCGCCTGATGCAGCTTGCCGACCGCTTCGGGTTGCCCGTCGTGACGCTGGTCGACACGTCGGGCGCCTTTCCGGGCATCCAGGCCGAAGAGCGGGGACAGGCCGAAGCGATCGCGCGTTCGACCGAACAGTGCCTGGCGCTGGGCGTGCCGATGGTCGCCGCGGTCGTCGGCGAGGGTGGATCGGGCGGCGCGATCGCGCTGGCAGCCGCGAACCGCGTGCTGATGTTCGAACATGCCGTCTATTCGGTCATCTCGCCCGAAGGTTGCGCGTCGATCCTGTGGCGCACGTCCGACAAGGCCGCCGATGCCGCGACCGCGATGAAGATGTCGGCGCAGGATCTGCTCGGCCTGAAGGTGATCGACCGCATCGTCCCCGAACCCGTCGGCGGTGCGCACCGGGCGCCCGAACTCGCGATCCAGTCGCTGGGCGATGCGATCGCGCAGGAGCTCGATTCGCTGACCGGCCTGTCGCGCGATGTGCTGCTCACGTCGCGTGAGGAAAAGTTTCTCGCGATGGGCCGCGCCTGACCGCCGGAACCCAAGGCGCGATCTTCGCGTTCAAATCCCAAAGCATGACAAGCCGTTGTTCAGGCGCGGCTTGCCTTGTACCGTTTCCGGGATAACCCTGAGACCGACAATGTGGGAGGCGCAAGAGATGACGCAGAAGACGGGGACCAGGCTGGCGATCATGCTGGCCGCGAGCGTGGCATTGACCGGCGCGGCGGGCGCGCAGCTGAAGGTGATCAAGACCCAGACCAACATCACCGCCGCCGAGCGCAAGCAGGGCGACGAGGCGCATCCGCAGCTCGTTCAGGAATTCGGCGGTACTTATGATGGGCCGCAGGCCGCCTATGTGAACCGCATCGGGCAGAATATCGCGGTCCAGTCGGGCCTGTCGCGGTCGCCCAAGGATTTCACGGTGACGCTGCTCAACTCGCCGGTGAACAACGCCTTCGCCATCCCCGGCGGCTATGTCTATGTCACGCGCCAGTTGATGGCGCTGATGAACGACGAGGCCGAACTGGCCGGCGTGCTGGGGCACGAGGTCGGGCATGTCGCCGCACAGCACAGCAAGAAGCGCCAGTCGGCGGCGACGCGCAACACGATCCTGGGCGTGCTCGGCGCTGTGCTTGGCGGCGCGATCGGCGACAATGGCGGGCTGTTGGGCGGCCTTGGCGGGCTGCTCCAGAATAATGCGATGCAGGTCGCGCAGCTTGCCACGCTGGGATTCTCGCGCACCCAGGAACTGGAGGCCGATCAGCTAGGCGTCCAATATCTGAAGAGCGCGGGCTATGATCCGCTGGCGCTGTCGACGATGCTCGCCAGCCTGGCGAACCAGACGAGCCTCGAGGCGCGGCTGTCGGGCGGCGACGCGCGCGCGCTTCCCGAATGGGCGAGCACCCACCCCGATCCGGCCTCGCGCGTGCGCAATGCGCAGCAGCTCGCGGCCAAGATCGGCGGCGCCGGCGGCGTGCGCAACGCCGATGCCTTCCTCGCCTCGGTCGACGGGGTTCTCTATGGCGACGATCCGGCGCAGGGCGTGGTCGAGGGGCAGGAGTTCCTGCATCCCGACCTGCGCCTGAAATTCGCCGTGCCCAACGGCTATGGCATGCAGAACGGCACCAGCGCGGTAACGGTCAGCGGCAACGGCGGGCAGGCGCAGTTCACGACCGCGGCCTATAACGGCGACATGAACGCGTATATTTCCGCGGCTTTCCAGGCGGTTGCGGGCAAGGCCCAGCTGACGCCGAGCAGCATTCAGCGCACGACGGTGAACGGCATTCCGGCCTATTATTCGGTCGCGCGCGCGAACACCCAGTCGGGGCAGGTCGACGTCACCGTCTTTGCCTATGAATTTTCGAAGAGCAGCGCCTTTCACTTCGTCGCGCTGACGCAGGCGGGCGGAGCCAGCGTGTTCAACCCGATGTTCAACAGCGTCCGGCGGCTGAGCGCGGCCGAAGCGGCGGCGATCAAGCCGCGGCGGGTCGATGTGGTGACGGTCGGGCGCGGCGATACGGTCGCGACGCTGGCGCGGCGCATGGCGTACAGCAATTACCAGACCGAACGTTTCCAGGTGCTCAACCGCCTGACCGCGACGAGCCGGCTGACCCCGGGGCAGAAGGTGAAGATCGTCGTCTATGCCGCGCGATAAGCGCGCGGCGGCCTGATCCGCAGGCAAAGAAAAAGGGCGGTGGAAATTCCACCGCCCTTTTCTGTTTGGTCCCCGGCCCCGAAGGGCGCGGGAGAAGCCGCACTCTATTACGGAGTGGCGGTCGTCAGACCCTTGTCGACTTCGTTGAAAGTCGTCTTGACGCTCTTGCCGACGGCGGTCATGGCCGAGATGCCGGCAACGGCGATGAGAGCGGCGATCAGGCCGTATTCGATGGCGGTCGCGGCCTTCGTGTCGCGAACGAACTTCTTGATGAACTTCATGTCTGGTCTCCTGACATTCACTTACCCTGTTGACGGTCTGGTCGTGGTCAACAACTGCAGGTTAGGGCCAATTGGTTTTGAAAATCTTAATGGCCCGGTTCGTGTTTGCGGCAATTTCGAGTCCCGTTTCAGGACGCCTTAATTGCCGCTCATCGCGTCGACCGACGTGCTGGACACGGTGTTCCACATCGCGCTGGCCGATTTGCCGACGGCGGTCATGGCAATGAGCGCGGCGACAAAAATCAGGGCTAGGATCAGCCCATACTCGACGGCTGTGGCGGCCCTGGTCGACCGCAGCAGCCTCTGAAACTTGTTCATTGTTCCGCCCCTAACTGAAGTTATAGTTCCCGAGGGTTCCGAGCGTCGCACATGAAAGTTAACAATTTGTCCGTGTCGGAGGGCGGTAATACCGCCAGAAAAATGCTTACCGTCGTCGCTGCGGCGCTGGTCGATCGCGACGGGCGGCTGCTCGTCCAGCAGCGCCCGGAGGGCAAGCCGATGGCGGGGCTGTGGGAGTTTCCCGGCGGCAAGCTGGAACTCGGCGAAACGCCCGAAGCGGCGCTGATCCGCGAGCTTTCGGAAGAGCTGGCGATCGACGTCGACCATGCCTGCCTCGCCCCCGCCTGTTTCGCGAGCGACACGCTGGGCGACAAGCATCTGTTGCTGCTGCTGTACGTATGCCGCAAATGGCGCGGCACGCCGGTCGCGCAGCATGCGACGGCGCTGCGCTGGGTGCGGCCGGTCGAACTGCACGCGCTGGATATGCCGCCCGCCGATACGCCGCTGATCGGCCTGCTCGAGGCCCTGATCTAGTCCCTTGGTTTCAGCGCCTCGGCCAGCGAGGCGCTGCCGCTGCCGCGTCGGGCGGGTTTGGGCTGGTCGGGATGCGGCGCCCAGCCGCTGAAATGGATCAGGCGAAAGACTTCGGCGACGCGCCCTTCGGGATCGGCCTGCGCGGCGAAGGCTGCGGCGATCCGGGCGGCCTCCTCGCGGGTCAGCGGCGGTGGCGCCGGTGACAGCCGCGACGACAGCCCCGCGGCGCGAAGGTCGCGGACGAGCGCGAACCAGTCGCCATAGCGCACGGTCAGCGCGTCGATGTCGACCACGGGCAGGGCGAAACCGGTGCGCTGGAGCAGATTGCCCATCGCGGCGAGATCGATCTGCGGATGCAGCCGCGCGATCTGGCGAACCCCGTCGGTCATCACCGCGCGGCGCTGGCGCGCCAGGCTGCCGTCGCCGACGAAGGCGCCGAGCAGCAGTCCATCGGGGGCGAGCAGCGCGCGCATCCGCACGAGCGCGCCCGGTACGTCATTGACGCTGTCGAGCCCGCCCGGCCAGGCGATCAGGTCGAAGCTTCCCAGCGGCAGGTCGATCGCATCGGCTTCGCCGACCAGCGCGCCGACGGTGGCGGCGAGGCGGGGGCCGGCCTCGAAAATGGTGAGATCGGTTCCGGTCGCGCGCAGATGCTGGGTCAGCGCGCTGTCGGCCGCGCCGACCAGCAGCGTGCGGGGAAACGCGCGCGTGACCATCGACAGGCGGTCGAGCAGCGTTTCGGCGATGATCGGCGCCAGGAAATTGGCGTCTTCGGGCAGGCGCGCCATGCGGTCGCGCTGCGCGGCGTGGCGCGCGGAGGAAAAGAGCGGGGTGGGTGACGACATGCGCGCGCTTGTGCCGTCCCGCGCGATGCTTCACAAGTCCGTGCATGAGCGCCGCAGCGGGGGACGCCGAAATCGCAGCATCGGTCGCGGGTGACCGCGCCTTGCTTCGCGCCGTCCGCCAATTGGGACGCGCGGTCGTCGACTATGCGCTGCCGCCGCGGTGCCCGGGATGCGGGGTGATCGTCGGCGAGGATCGGCAATTTTGCCTGGAGTGCTGGTCGTCGCTCCATTTCCTCGACGGGCCGGCGTGCGCGCAATGCTCGATCCCGCTGCCGACCGCTTTGCCGGGCGGGGCGGTCCGTTGCGGCGCGTGCCTGGCCGACCCGCCGCCGTTCGAGGGCGCGCCGTCGGCGGTCGCCTATGGCCAGGTGGCGCGAACCGTCGCGCTGCGGCTGAAATATGGACGCCGGACCGGCAACGCGGCGCTGATGGCGCAATTGATGGCGCGGCGGCTGACCATGCTGGAACAGGGCGATGCGATGCTGATCGTGCCGGTCCCGCTCCACCGCTGGCGGCTCTGGTCGCGCGGCTTCAACCAGGCGGCGCTCGTCGCCGATGCGCTGACGCGGCTGACGGGGACGCCGCACGACCATCATCTGCTGGTCCGGGCCAAAGCGACGGCGGCGCTGCGCGGCAAGGGACGGCGCGACCGCGAACGGATCGTCGCCGGCGCCTTCGCCCTCGCCCCCGACGCAAAGGCGCGCGTGGCGGGCCGGCATCTGGTGCTCGTCGACGATGTCCACGCCAGCGGCGCGACACTCCGCGCGGCCGCACGAGCACTGAAACGCAGCGGCGCGGCGCGCGTATCGGCGCTGACCTGGGCACGCGTGGTCCCCGACGCGCTGATGCCGGGCAACATATTTGACTTTGCGGACGTTGATTCCGATATCAGTGGCGAAAGGATGACAGGATAGCCGTATGGCGAAGATAGAAATCTATACGAAGGCCTTTTGCGGATATTGCGCGCGCGCCAAGGCGCTGCTCGATCGCAAGGGAGCCGATTATCAGGAAACCGACGTGACGATGGATCGCGCCGGGTTCGAGGCAATGGTCGCGCGCGCGAACGGCGGACGCACCGTGCCCCAGATATTCATCGACGGCCGGCACGTCGGCGGCAGCGACGACCTGGCCGCGCTCGAGGCGAAGGGCGAGCTCGATGCCCTGTTGGGGACGGCCTGACCCTTGATCGTTTTCGACCTCTGTTGCGCCGCCGGCGACCACCGGTTCGAAGCATGGTTCGCAAGCAGCGACAGCTTCGCCGATCAACAGGCGCGCGGGCTGATCGCCTGCCCGATCTGCGGCGACAGCGACGTGAAGAAGGCCGTGATGGCGCCGCGCGTCGGCGCGAAGTCGAACCAGATGTCGACCGCGCTCGTGCCAACGCCCGTGCCAAACTTCGCGCAGCCGCCGGCAGCCGATGCATCGGAAGGTCCCGCCCCCGAACTGGTCCGCAAGTTGCTGGCCGACATTGCGGCGAAGCAGGCCGAGATGCTGCCGCAGTCGCGCTGGGTCGGCCGCGAGTTTGCCGATGCGGCGCGCGCGATGCACGAAGGCCGCGCGCCGGAGGACCTGATCCACGGCCAGACCTCGCCCGAGGAAGCCCAGGCGCTGCGCGACGAAGGCATCGCCGCGATGCCGCTGCTCGTACCGATCGTTCCGCCGGAAACGGCGAACTGATCCAATTGACCGACCGCGCCCCCCGCCGCTACACGGACCACGCGTGCACCCGTAGCTCAGCAGGATAGAGCATCAGATTCCTAATCTGGGGGCCGTGGGTTCGAATCCCGCCGGGTGCACCATTTTTCAATGACTTAGTGGCATTTCGCCGATTTGGCTTGTTGCATCAATTACCACCTGTTTCGCGCTGTTTCCCGTCCGTTCCGTACGTTTCGCGCAAATCCGTGCAACAAAGTTGGAACATGGAAGCCGCTCAATTCTTGGTCGCTGAGTGTCGGCGGCGCCGATTCGACACCCGGGGGAACATGCGGCGAGGGGAGTCGCTTTCCTCCGCGCCGTCCCCGAAATCCATGTCGCCGAGGATGCCATGCTTCCCCGCGAACAGCCGATCGAGCAACCTGTCCAGATCGGCTCTTGGAGCTATTTTCCGTCCGTTCGCTCCAATCCGCAAGAAGCGGATGCACCCCTCTGCCTCAGCCTTTTCGATGACCGACGCGCCTAAGCCCGTGTATGCCAGCGCCTCGTTGAATGAGAGACCCGCTGGCCAGTCGGGCATGTCGCGAAGTCTTATCTTACCTCTGGCACCAGCTTCGTCGGTATCTTGATCATCGTCACGGCTGAGCTCGCTGGAGCTGCGTTCCGTGTCTGGCGCGGCTGCAGTGCGTCTATTTGCGTAGTTTTTAGCAGTCTGTGTGGGTAGCTCTCTGGTAGGGACAAACTGGCCGTCCAGTCGCGCAACTTCCGCGGCGGGAATCCGGATGAGACTGCCGATCCGGAATATGTTTAGCTCGCCTCGATTTATCTTGTTCCGGATAGCCCCCTCACTGCATTTCCAACGCTCAGCAAGGCGCTCTACCGTATAGGGCTTGTCATCCTGGACCATTGTGACCCCGACCTTCTTCGACGGTTACGCCGATTCTTCCGGATCGCCTTATGAAGTCTGCGCCGGCGTCTACTAGCGCTGTTCGCATCTTTTCGACTGTCTTATCGGCGATGTGATCGCCCCGCTCGAATCTGGCAACAGTCATTCGGCCGACGCTCGCGGCTGCGGCCAGGTCGTCGGTCGTCCATGAGAGCGCGACGCGCGCCATTTTGGATTGCACAGGGGTCATATGGTAACTGTATTATCATTTATAGCTTGACGCAATCGCGTTAACCATGATAATTAAATTACCATCTTGGATGTTCCAAGTGGGCCGGTGCGACGGGTTGCATCCTTCGCTCCGGCCCTATCGCACCCCAATCGGAGGGCACGAATATGTCGAATGATATCACTTTCGCGGAGCGTTTCCAGCTTTGGCAGTCGACGCACAATGAGATGATTTCTGTCTATGGACACGGCACGGCCGAGCGCGATCCCAAGACGCTCGCGCGATACGACGGCCTGGTGAGCGAAAGTCTCGATCGCGCACTCGGCGTGTTGAAGGCGCCTGCGCTGACGTCCGCCGATGCCGAGATGAAGCGGCAGGTCTGGGAGGCTGAGGAGGGGCACCTTTGGGGCCCAAATGAGATCCGTGATTGCGTCGCGCAAATGCTGGCGGACGCCGCCGAGGTGTCTAAAGCAAGGCATGACTGATGAAATCCGACTCAATGATCTCTTCCGGCGTATTGATCGAGCCATTGACTCTGGCCGCGGCATCAATCTGACCGCTGATGATCTTGGTGCATTTGTTGCGTCGGGGGCTTACCGGACTCTGTGCGAAGCGGCCGTTCAGCAGCGGGAAGATGCCACCGCTCGCCATTTTTCCGGGCGAGCCGCATTCGCTAGGTTGGATAGCAATCAGATTCCGCCCGAGAGCGCCGAAGACGCGTTAGATCGCGCGCTCAATGCATGTGGACGCCCCCGTAGGCCAACTGGATAGGTCGCCCGACTTCTATTCGGGAGATGTGCAGGTTCGAATCCTGCCGGGGGCACCACGGGCTTCAAGCAGCGCGTGACCGGCGACATCAGTTGCCTTTGTCCTTCAGGGGGCGGGCAAGCAGTTCATATGCTTCGTTCCCCTTCACCCGCTCGGCGCCGAATTTCGCCGACCATTCCTCAAGTTGCTCGATCGCCCGCTCCGGATCTGCGGTGGCGAAGACGTAGCCGTCACCGTTTGCAGGTTCGGCCAATATCATGATGATGCGATCCTCTTCATCCGCCGGTGCCATCGGTATCTCCTTTAGAGTTTTCCGATAGTTAGCATGGACCGGCCCGGGTCTAATTCGAACACGATCCAATATGGATGCGAAATAGGATCGAGGCTGTTCAATTCGCCTTTCCTACAAAAGTTACGGTGGTTAGCTTTTTCCTTGTTGAGATCGATTGATCGATTCGAGGGGAAAATCCATGAAGATGCGCGTAACGCTGCTTGGCCTGTGTTTGATGGCGACATCTTCATCGGCATTCGCCTCGGAGACGATCACATATACTTACGATGCCAAGGGCCGGCTTGTGAAAGTGGTGCGCACGGGCAGCGTGAACAACAATGTCACTGTCGAATATGAGCATGACAAGGCCGACAACCGCACGCGGCTGAAAACTACGAACTCGCCCAATCCGCCGCCATAATGGCGAGCCCCGCGTAGCACCAGCATTCGGAAATTTTTGATAGGGGAAAACCCATGCAGTCGGATTCTGCCCAAATTCGGCGCCATATCGCGCGCCTGTGCCTTACCACTATTCTTTGCACCGGGCTCGCTGCTCCGGCTTTGGGGCAAACTGCTCGCCAGTTCCGCAGCCTCGACAATAATGGCGTTGACCTGACCCATGGCGACGCAATGGTCGGCGTCACGGAGGGCTCGATTGGGTCGGGCGAAGGCGAGCTTCCTCTCATCCGTACCGGTATCAGCGATGGCTTCTGGGGAAGCCATCAATGGGACGGCATCCAACTCGAACGCAACCCGATATCGGGAGGCGCTATTCGTACCACGATCACGAAGGATGGTCGGTTCGAGCAGTTCGATGCGAACGGCACCATCGCCACTGGGTCAACGCTGTCGGGAAGCGGCTCAACCTATTATTATCGAAAATCCGACGGCACGCTGATTACGTTCAGCAATCCTTCCAGCCACGATGGCATTTCGAACCTGTGTAACGGTTTATATGGTCAGACCGCTTGCACACTGCCGCCGACGTCGATGAGCACGCCGGACGGAAAGACAGTCAATTTCGAGTGGGCCTTGTGGACGCGATGCGAGATTCCCTCGGATCCGGAAGACCCGCAAGTTTGTGACTTCTCGCGCCGACTTGCCAGCGTCTCGAACAACTCCGGATATCGCATCAGCTTCGCTTATGCATCGTCCGGTTCAGGCGGGAGCGGTAATCCGCCCACGAGCTGGCGGCGACGGACGAGCGCGAGCTTCCACAACGACAAGATCGGTGGAAGCGCGGTTGCGAGCACGAGCTATTCCTATCCCTCGACTGGCGTCGTCGATGTGACCGACACCGCCGGGCGGTCCTGGCGCTTCACCGGCGATACGACCAAGATCACCGCCATTCGCCGGCCAGGGGCCGGGAGCGACACCACCACCTATTCCTATTCGAGCGGGCAAGTCACCTCGGTGACCCGAGACGGGATCACGACGGGCTATTCGCGCAGCGTTAGCGGCTCGACAGCGACGATGACGGTCACCAATGCGCTCAGCCAGGTGTCGACGATCGTCTCCAACCTGACGCTCGGCCTTCCGACGTCGTTCACGAACGCGCTCAGTCAAACGACCAGCTATCAATATGACAGCTATGGCCGGCTAACACAGGTCACTTATCCCGAGGGCAACAGGGCGGTCATCGCCTATGATGCCCGCGGGAATGTCACCAGCACGACCATGAAGGCGAAGACTGGGTCTGGGCTGTCGGACATTGTCACGTCGGCGAATTACCCGTCGACCTGCTCCAATCCTCTCACCTGCAACAGCCCAAGCTGGACGCAGGACGCCAAGGGCAATCAGACCGATTACACCTATGACCCGGATCACGGCGGCCTCCTGACGGTCACGGCGCCGGCCGATGCATCGAGTGTTCGTCCGCAGACCCGCTACAGCTACACGCTAATGAGCGGCGTCTATTTGCTGACGGGCATCTCCTCCTGCCAGTCGGCTGCCTCATGCTCGGGGGCTGCCAGCGAGTCGAAGACGACTATCGCCTATAACAGCAATTATCTGACCACGTCGGTCACGGCGAGCGCAGGCGACAACAGCATCTCGTCGACAACGGCCTACACCTATGACGCCGCCGGCAACGTCAAGACCGTCGATGGGCCTTTGTCCGGAACTGGCGATACGACCACGTTCCGCTATGACAGCGGCCGCCGTTTAACAGGCGTCGTTGCGCCCGACCCCGACGGTGGAAGCGCGCGGAAGCCGACGGCGCTAAAGATTACCTACGGAAACAACGGGCCTACCCTTAGTGAAGTCGGCATCGTTGACGACGCGGGTGACACCGCGTGGGCAGCCTTCTCTTCGCAGGAACAAGTGGCAATCAGTTATGATGCCAATGGTAGGCCGAACAAGACCGAACTGAAGTCAGGCGGCACGACCGTTGCAGTATCCCAAATGAGTTATGACGGTCTTGGCCGTGTCGACTGTTCGGCTCGACGGATGAACAGCGCGACATTCGGCTCCTTGCCTTCAAGTGCGTGTTCACTGGGAACGACGGGGAGCCACGGCCCTGATCGGATAACCAAAAGCAGCTATGATACAGTGGGACGCATATCAAAGGTGCAGACTGCCTTTGGTACGACCGAACAGGCCGACGAGGTTACAACCAGCTATACGAATAATAGTCGTGTCGCCTACGTTGTCGACGCCGAGAACAATCGAACAGCTTACACCTATGATGGCCATGACCGAGCGGTAAAGACCGAATATCCCTCGGCGACCAAGGGCGCGAATGCGGTCAACGCCTCGGATTATGAACAGCTCACCTATGATGCCAACGGCAATGTGACGAGCCGGCGCCTGCGCGACGGAACGACGATCAACTATGGCTATGACAATCTCGATCGCCTGGTGTCGAAGGATCTTCCGGGCAGCGAACCCGACGCGACCTACAGCTACAATCTTCAGAACCAGGCGCTCAGCGCGGTTCAGAGTGGGCAGACTCTCAGCTTCACGCACGATGCGCTCGGACGCAATCTGACGCAGGCCGGTCCGCTCGGGACGATCAGCTATACATATGATGCTGCCGGGCGGCGCACGAGCATAACCTATCCGGGTAGCGCGCTCACCATCAACTATGATTATGATGTCATTGGCAATGTCACCGCGATCCGAGAAAATGCGGCAACGAGCGGGGTTGGCGTGCTCGCGACCTACGCGTTCGACAATCTTGGACGGCGCACCAGTGTTACATTCGGCAACGGCAGCTCGCAGAGCTTTGGTTATGACGCCGTGTCGCGACTTTCTTCGCTGACGAACGATCTCAACGGTGGCACGACGACGCACGACCTGTCGCAGTCCTTCACCTATAATCCAGGCAGCCAGATCGCGACCGTGACGCGCGGGAACGACGCCTATGCCTGGGGCGGTCACTACAATGTCGATCGCAGCTATACCGCGAACGGGCTCAATCAGCTTACGGCGGCGGGGGCGACATCGCTCGGCTATGATGCACGCGGCAATCTGACGAGCTCGGGCAGCAACAGCTATGGCTATAGCAGCGAGAATCTGATGAAGACGGCGCCGGGCAGCACGACGCTCGCCTACGACCCGCTTTCACGCCTCTACGAGATCGCCAAATCCGGCGTGACGACGCGGTTCCAGTATGATGGCGTGGCCTTGCTGTCCGAATATGACGGCTCGAACAGCCTGCTCCGCCGCTATGTTCATGGTCCGGGCGTCGACAATCCGATCGTCTGGTATGAAGGCAGCGCCATCAACAGCACGACGCGCCGGTTCCTGATGGCTGACGAGCGCGGCAGCATCATCAGCGTGACCGACAGCTCCAACGCCACGCTTGGGCTAAACAGCTATGATGAATATGGCATTCCGGGCGCCTCGAATCTCGGGCGGTTCGGATATACCGGCCAGACCTGGCTTCCCGAGGTCGGCCTCTGGTATTACAAGGCCCGGATGTACTCGCCCACCCTTGGCCGGTTTATGCAAACCGATCCCATCGGCTACAATGATGGGATGAACTGGTACAACTATGTCGGGTCTGACCCCATTCAGGGCACCGACCCAAGCGGATTGGCGGAGAAAGAGGACAAGAAAGTCTCATGTACCGGTTCACACATAAAGTGTAGCGGCTCAGGCGGAGTTTCTTCTGGGTTCAGCTCAGGATCTCTTAAGTTCCTCGGCGGCGGCGGGTTAAGTGATGGGGGTTATATATGCATCAATTGTGGGCAATCACCGGGTGAAAGCACGGGCCAGATAATCGTTAACCCCCCGGTTTATGTATATGTCCCCGGCTTTGGGCTTGGGGGATTTTTTTCTGGATCTTTCGATTCTCTACCTATTTTCAATGAGTGCTCAGAACCGAGAACAGACTGCCGAGGACCGGGCGAGATAATCTTCGACCGAGTCCACAAGGATGTAGGCGAACTGGCCAACAAGTTTACGGCCGCCTTCTGTAGTATCCCTCCCATTGAGGTGGGGGCGGTGGCCGATGGCTATCTAGGTGTAGGCGCATCCATTCAGATAGCTGGTAGCATTGATATACGAACGCTTCAATTGCGCTACGTTGCGGCAGGAAGTAAAGGCTATGGTTTAGGGGGGGGCGTAGGACTCTCGTTAGGCGAGGGAGCGTTGGATGAAGGAACAGTCTACTCCGCAGAGAACTGGACTTTCGGTGGGGGGCCTGGCTCGCTTAGCAGGGCTAAGGACGGAAGCATATCGGGCGCATATAGTGGAAAGTTGAGTACTAGAGTTATGATTTCAAAAACTGAGACATCTAAGTACACATCGGCTCCGACACCGAATTTGACGGGCGCATGCAATGTTAGATAGGATATATATAGCAAGAATTGTTCAATATTCTTTCTTGTCTCTTGGACTTTTTTTGATATTTTTCTTAGTTCCTACAAATAAAGACTATATGAAGGACATGGTTTTTTTTGCACTTATAGCATATCTCGTGGTTATAATTTTCTTCCTAAGGTGCCCCCATTGTAGAGTAAGCCTCTATTTTGATCCGAAAATCAATCCATTTCTATTCCCAAATATAAACCTATTGAAACCAGCAAAGAGGAAGTGCGGGAGTTGCGGTTGCACTAGGTAAGTAGAGCCCTGAGGAAGGGTCGACATTTGTCGTAGCCAGATCATGCCGACGGCGAGATGAACGAAGCCGTCGAAATGTGCCCGGTCCCACCGAGGCGCTGACGAATGCGGCGCTGAAGGTCTTTCCGCGTCGATCGTCAGCGGCGCCGCGCGTATGAAGATCGACCCGCTTGAATTCGCCTGGGACCCGGTCCGCCTCGAATATCGCTGGCGCTGCGGTGAGCGCGCCGGCCGATGGTGGAACAGCTATAAGGAGGCTGGCGACGCGGCGATCAGCGCGGGCCTTGCCGTGCGGCAGGGCAAGAGGATCTATCTGGGGCCGCTGGTTTCGATCGAGAGCCGGTCGCGCCGCGCGGCATAAAAAAAAGGGCGCCGGATCGCTCCGACGCCCTTCCATCACCCCCCGGTGAAACCGTGATCAGCCGTCGGCCGATTTCGGCGCGATGTGGGCATTCACGCTGAGCGACAGGCTGTTGAAGCCCTCATCCTCGGTGCGATATTTCGAGACCGATCCCGAAACGCTGACCGAGATCTGTTCGCCTTCGGCCGGTTCGCGCAGCAGCGGCAGGAGGGAATCGACGGCGGCCTGCGCCTGCGCCTTATCGGCATCGTGGATGGGCTGCTGTGTGACGGTTTCGTCGAGCTTGGTCGCCACCGCAGCGGCCGCGAGGAGCGAAGTCGCCGCGAGGACGTTGAAACTATAGGACATATGCACTCTCCTTTATGTCCCGGCGGGATTGCCGGGGAATTTCATCCCTCGCGGCGCAGGCCGGCGATCGTGCTGTCGAAATGGGCCAGAACCCTGGCGCGCAGCGCGTCACGGGTTTCCCCGTAATCGGCCTGGTCGCCCGGTGTGATCAGGTCCTTGCCAGCGTCCAGCGCCTCCAGGATTGCCTTGCCCAGCAGGATGGCCGGGGCGGCGCCGGGGACGATCGCGGGCAGGATGTCCCGCGCCGCGGCGATCAGATGTTTGATGGCGTCGTTCATGGCTTAGCGCTCCAGGGTTTTGAGAAGGGCGGCATAGGCGACCCGCGCCTGTGCAAAGGCGGCGTCGGCCGTCGGCTGCTGTCCGGCGCGCTGCGCCTCGTCGGCGGCGAGCAGCCAGCGCTTCAGGTTCTCCGCCGCATCCCCGATCGCGCGCGCCTTTGGCGAGCCGTCGACGATCCAGCCGATCGAGCGCATCAGGTCGATGCCGTACAGCGCGGCGTCGGCCGTGCGCCAGGCGAGCTTGATAACCTCGTCGTCGACATGCGTGCCGGCAAGCGGCGCGAGGATCGGCGACAGCGGGGCGGGTGTATCTGCCGGCGCAGGGCCAGTCGTGGCGCACGCCGACAGGCTGAGCGCCGCCAGCACGGCGATCATGAACTTACGCATCGTCATTCTCCTTTTCCGGGTGGGGCAGCGGCGTCCAGGTTGACGTCGCCGGATTCGGTCGTGGCGACGGAGCTGCGGCGCGATGGGATGCGGAGCACGCCGATCAGGCCGCCCGTGACAGTGCCGATGCCGAAGGCCTCGATCTTGCCGATCATCTCGGGCACCACGGCCGCGATGATCAGCGAACCCATGATCACGATGATCAGCGTAGCGAGGGTCGCGATGTATGCGACGAGCTGCTCGCGGTCGTTCATGCTTCACTCGTCGAAATCGTGCCGGCCGGCAGCTTCGGCAGATACCGCGCGGCCGGGGCAGGCAACGCCACGCCGGCGGGCCAGCGGATATCGCTGACGGCACTCTTCGGAATGTCGCCGATCCGAACCATGTTGTTCGCGTTGCCTTCGAGCACCTTGTAGAATTTCCCGTCGAGCGTTTCGCCGATGATGAAAAACACATGCCCGCCGCCGGTGCGCGACTTGACGCCGATCGCGCCGAGCTGCGCTGGGCAGGCGTTGCCAAACGTCGCGAAGCTCTTCGCGCGCGGGAAATCCTTGGGATAGGGCAGGCCCGCCTCGTTGAGGCAGTCCGCGACAAAGAAGCCGCACCACGGCGTTTCGTCGTCGTTGAACCATTTGGCGCCGAGGCGCGCCCAGCCGTTGGCGATCCAGCTATTATGTTTGGGGCCGACGATCTCGCGCTCGCCGATCTTCTTGCGACCGGCGATGATCCACAGCGGGTCGGGGCTCGGCTGCTGGGGCGCGCGGGTCGATGCTTCGCGAGCGTCCCATAGCGCGCCGATCTGGTTGATGATCGGCACCTCGGAGGTCATCAGCTTCTTGTCGGGCGCGATCGGCCGCAACGCGGCGGCGATCTTGTCGGCGTTCGTCATTTAATTTTCTCCTCAAGCTTGGTGACGCGCTCGGAGAGCTTGGCGCCGGTCGCCTCGACGGCATCGAGGCGCTTGCCTGTCGTGTCGTGGAGTTGCCGCTCGTCGATGCGGGCGACGGTGATCTGAAGTTGATTGAGCGTGGTCGCCATCCAGAGGATCGCCGCGGCGACGAGCGTCGCACCGATGCCCGCGCCCCACTTCACATAGGAAGGCGTTTCGGGCTTCGGCGGCGGAGCGAAGTGAGGATATTGTGACACGAATTCCCTGATGGCCTGATGAGCGGCCGCTAGGCCCACTTGATCCGCGATCGCGCGGACCTGTTCGGAATTGCCAAGGCCATCAGGCATCGCTCAATCCTCTCTTCGCTCGCGAGCGGTCAGCAGGGCGGGCCGTCGGGTTCGCCGCACGGCACCGGCGGCGAGGGCGGTTCCTGAGGCGGCGAGGGATCGGTAGCCGGCGGGGGCACCGGCACCTGTGGGCGATCGTTGCACCCGGCCAGCGCGAACATGCTGGCGGCAACGGCAATGACTGCAAATTTCTTCATGGGGTCGTCCTTTCGTCGTCAGTCGCCGGGCGGAGCCGGCCATTCGGGGTTGAGGGGATTTGCCGTCTCGGCCGGGAGGTCGCGGAGCGCCTGGCGATAGGGGGCCCAGGCGGAGCGGGTTTCTTCCGGGACGTCGTCGAGTTGCGTCCAGTCGCACGCGAGCAGGCGGCGATCACGCTCGGCACGCATCGCGGTCCATGCTGGCGAATGGTCGGGCGCGCCGCTCTCATCAAACTGCACCGCGGCAGGATCGACCCCATCGGGGGCCGGGCCGATCAACTCGAAGCCCTCGTAACCGTCGGCGCTGTCGACGGCCTGTACCTCGCCGTCGATGCGGATCAGGATTTTCGTCATAGCACCTGCTCCCCGTTGAGGCGGCAGGCCGCAGCGGCCGTCGAGGCACTCCCCGATGCCTTCCTGGCCATAAGTCGCAGCTCGTAGGGCGCGTAGGCGGTCAGGCCGGTCAGGGTGACGCTGGCGTAGACCGCGCCGGGTCCGTCATCGAAATCGAACGGATTGCTCTGCTGCGCGGTGCTGCCGGTGGTCTCGCTGCCCGACACATCGGTCCATGAGCCACCAGAGAGGCGGTACTGCGCCTTCATCTGCGCCGCGAAGGTGTTGGGCGGATTGCCGGATCCCGGAATCGGCGCGGTGTAATCGCCGGAGAACGTCACCTTGATCTTGCCGGCGCTCGACGCGTTGATGGCGGCCTCGCCTGCAAGAGCAGCATAGCTGCCCGTCACCGTACCGGTCGGCTCAACCGATGCGACCGACGAGGAAGGATTGCCATCCTTCACCCCGGTCCAGGAGAATTGCTTGCGCACGGTCTGACCCGCTGCCGTCACGTCAAAGGTCACCGACCCCGAGGCGCCCGAGATCGTGTTGATCGAGATCGACGTTCCACTGACCGACGCGGTGCAATTGACCGGCGTGCCGACGATCGAGACCGCGGTGATGGTAGCGGACGCTCCGCCCTGCGTTGCGGTGTTGCCGACGATCTTCGGAAGCTGGCCCAGCTTTGCGGTGCCGGAATAGTCGAGCGCGAAGACGAAGGCCTCCGGCGCGGCGCTCACAACGATCGGCGTGGTCCCGTTGGTGCCATCCGTCCCGTTGGTGCCATTGTTTCCGTTGGCCCCGTTCGCAGCGAGGATCTGCGGCGTCGACCATTCCCCGCTCGCGATCGTGTCGGTGCCCGTCGTGCTGAGCGCGGTTGCGGTGATGATATAGACGGGATTGCCATTGTTCGCCGGCACGCTCTGCGCCCAATCGCCGAGCGTGCCTGACAGGACACCCGTCGCGAAGGTATAGGTGAGGGTCGCTCCCGGCACCGACGGTGCCGAGGCGGCGCGCTGATAGAGGAATGGCCGTCATATCCAGCGCCGCTGTAGTGCCTGATGACGGTTAGGGCGTCACGCCGAGCGCTCTCCTCATAGCCGCCGTTGTCGCTGATCGTTTCGGTGTAGTGCAGACTGTCCTTCATGGGACAGCCGAGCCAGTGACCCGAATCCTTGATGACGCAGCCGGGCACGCCATCGATGACGAGCTGCTCCTGACCTAGCCGCATAGCGAGCGTTGAGGACTGGCTTGCACCCGCGTTTCCGGGGTTCCGGCCGGTCTTCGTGATGAAGATCGGAGGGACGAAACCCGGGTACTGATTGTTGAACGTCAGATATTTAGCGATGTTGGTCTTCCACTGGCTAAGCCAGAGGGCACCCTGCGACGTGAACTCCGCTTCACCCTGACCAAGCAGCGCGAACTCCCACGCCTGGCCCGACAGGGCCATACGCGTCAGCGTACTGAAAGGGGCTGATCGGCAACGTCACTTCGCAGTTCCGGCAGCTATCGGCCCGGCAGCTCACCGACCGGCTGTTTGGCGATGTGTTCGACGATCTCGAAAGGGAGTTGCGGTCGAAGTCTCCGATCGGTCGTGCGACCAACGATTTCGTCGAAGGCACCGACAAGGCCACCGACGCCATGGCGAAGCTGAGGCAGGGTTTCGAGAGCCTGACGGCCAGCCTGCCGATCCCCGTAAACGACAATGCCGCGACTGGTCTTCGCTCGGGCATGAATTCGCTGCTCGCCAACTTTCCGATCAGCGTCAACGGGTCAGTCCCTCGCTCTTCTCCGGCATATAAGTCGGTGGCTTTGCCCGGCGGCTTGTCGGCCGGCGATCTTTACCAGACCACCTTCACGCGATTGTTCGAGCGCTATCTTGGCAAGGGATCGCCGCTCGCACGCGATCTTGGGTCCGTGCTGAAGGGATATCTGGAGGCCGGCCCTCTCGGCGGCGGCATCAATGCCCTGTCGGCCATCGTCGGAACGAATTCAGGGTTGGGTCGATCGTTGGCATCGCTCAGCAAAATCTCTCCACAAATCGGGCTGATACTGGAGGCCCAGAGCGCGATCGGCAGCTTGCTCGGCAATGACCAGATCAAGAATGGCGGCATCCTCAATCACCTGATCGGCCCATTTGCTACAGCGCTCTTCGGCAGCGCCAAGCGAGGGTCAGCAACCATCTCCGGCAGCGGCGCCGACTTCGCGGTCTCGCTCGCGGGCAATACGGCGAAATACAAGCAAGCCAGCGGCACCGCGGCCGACTCGGTTATCAACTCGATCGAGAGCATCGCGGAGCAGCTTGGCGGCTATGTCGACGCATCCCGCGGTAGCGTCACCGTTGGCATCAGAAAGGGCAAATTCCGTGTCGACCCGACAGGCGCGGGCCGGACGAAGGCGAAGAACGGCGTGCTCGACTTTGGCGATGATGCCGAAGCCGCCGCGCGGGCCGCGATGCTGGACCTTATCAACGATGGCGTCATCCAGGGCCTGAAAGCCGGAACCCAGCGGCTGATCCAGACTGGCAAAGATCTGGATGCCCAGCTTAAGAAGGCCTTGGACTTCGAGAGCGTCTTCACGCGACTGAAGCAATATGACGACCCCGTTGGCGCTGCGATCGACACGCTCGACAAGGAGTTCACCCGGCTCCAGAAGATTTTCACCGAAGCCGGTGCCAGCGCGGCGGAATTTGCCGACCTCGAACGCCTGTATGGCCTCGAAAGGGCGAAGGCGATCGAGGAAGCCACGAACAGCGTAGCTGGGAGCCTGAAGGACCTCTACAGCGAACTGACCATCGGCAACAACGGCAAGTCGCTTCGGGATCGCTTGTCCGCAGCCCAGGCGGCCTATGACCCGCTCGCCGCCCGCGTGGCCTCGGGAGATCGCTCCGCCTACGATGCCTTCGCAAAGGCAGCACAGGATTTACTCGGCATCCAGCGGGAGTTCAGTGGGAGCCAGAGCCCATATTTCGGTTTGCTCGATGAGGTGACCCGCCTGACGAAGAATGCGATCGATCGGGAAGCCAATGTCGTTTCGCTCGCTACGGATCGCGATACGCCGTTCAATTCAAACGGAACCGCCGCCCCCACGTATCAGCCGGTGGTCTCTGCCATCGAGGAGCAGACCCAGGCGCTTTTGCGAGGCTGGGCGTCGATTATGGCCGGGAACGTTGCAGTCGACCTTAACCGGGGCTTTTTGTCGGAGCGGATGGCCTGATCTGGTTGGACGGGGGTGATGGGGCGAGCAGGCGTAACGCCGTGAGCCCTTTCAGCCGATACGCGCCAATTGGCCGCCTTGGCGTGATAGAATCCTGAAAGGCTTCGTTTCGACCGCAATTTCGGTTTTCGCCGAGATCGCCAACTTTCGTGACCATCTGTTAATGGCTTGCCGCCAGCCTGGGCGTCGAGGTCCGGACGCCGTGATTGCGATGAAGGCCACGACCTTGTTAGAAGTTTAGCGCCGGGCCTCACCGGAGGGATTTCATGAGCAAGAAGCTCTGGGTTGGCCTCGATGTCGGAGTGCATGTCACCGCGATTTGCGTGCTCAATGACGAAGGAAAAGTCGTTCATGAGTCTGAAGTATCCACTTCGGTCGCCAATCTCGACGCGTGCTTTCGCCCCATGCGACGCGGCAACATTCAAGCAGTTGGGATGGAAGCGGGATCGACAAGCATCTACCTCGCCCGAGGTCTCGAACGCCTGAAATACGAGATCGCTATTTTCGAATGTCGGCAGATCAGCGCGTATCTCGGCATGAAGCAGAACAAGACTGACCGCAACGATGCGCGGAGTATAGCAGACGTCACCAGAACCGGACGAGGAAGCGTTTCGGAAGTGGTCATCAAGAGCATGGAGTGCCAACGCATTCGTTCACTGCTCGTCACACGCCAACATTTTCTTCGTATGCGCGTTGCAAGCGAGGCTGGAATAAAAGCGCAATTCCACATCTACGGCGGAAGTATGGCGCGGAACAACTCAGCAGCGATGCTTCGGCGGCAAACGCTTGCCGAGATTGCCCGGCTTCGCAAAGTAGAAAAGATCGATCTAACGCCGGATATCGAGCCGGTTCTTAGAATGTGTGAGAGTTTGCGCGCTTACGTCCAACATCTTGATGAGAGGCTCATCGGCATCGCCGCAGACATCGAAGTCTGCCGACGCTTCATGGAAATTCCGGGGGTCGGACCGATTGTCGCCTTGTCATTTTACAGCGCGATCTGTGATCCCAACCGCTTTGCCAAAACTAGCGATGTCGGCCCCTACCTCGGCTTGGTTCCCCGTGTCCGACAATCAGGCGCGACTGTCGCTCGGTATCGCATCAGCAAGATGGGGAATACAATGACGCGAAGACATTTGGCGACTGCAGCGATGGCTCTCTTTCGAACCACTGCCGAAACGAGACTGAAAACTTGGGGGCTGAAAATATGCGAGCGTCGAGGAAAAGGAAGGGCCAAAATGGCAGTTGCGCGGAAAATTGCGGTAGTAATGCTGGCGATGTGGAAGCGCGGCACAGCGTTTGAGCCGTTCGTCAAGGCAGTTCAGCCTAATCATCATGCGGCGCACCTTGTCACCTAGATTCCCTTGCGGGAACGGCAGGCCCGAAATCCGCTTTGGCATTGAGGGCAATGACCCTGAACATAAGTTCGGTCGGGCCTGCCGATATTTCGGTCGGCTAGTGGAGATGTGCCGGCGATCATGCGGGAGGTGCAGGCAATGGTGCCCGGACTGATCGCTGAGCAATTGCGACGGCGATAATGCCGGGACCCGGCTCAGGATATTCCTGCGGTTTGCTTCTTTCGCGCAGACGCTGCGAGGGATATTTCGCTCTTCGTGCCGAAGTATCCAGCCAGAAAATAAGCATGGGTCAATTTTCCGAACCGCTTGTAGTAGAAATTCCTGCCGGGGAAACTCGGCTCGGAGTCGATGATTGGCCCCGACAAATGCCCGTGGCTCTTTAGCAAGGTTCGCAGATTTTCGATCAGTTGCTCGTCAGTGAAGGGGGATCCGTCTGGGTTGCGCCGGATCGGCCTGCGGGGCGCGTGAGTGTCTCCGCCGACCCAGGCCTTGTGCGCCAGCCCAGCGATCTGGCGCTCACCCCATGTCATCGGAAAGCCCGCCAGAGCGAAGGCGCGGCGCAGCGAGCCAAAGCGCCGGACGAAGGTCGACTTTCCGGGCGTTCGGCTGTCGGTGACAATCGCATGCGCGCACAGATAGCCACGCTCGCGATGAATGCGGCGAAGCTCGTCGAGCAAATCCTCGTTGCTGTAGACATGCCCATCCGGGTTCTTGGCGCAGCGACTCGGAATCTCATAGCCGACCATCCGGAACGCGGCCCGCACGCTCCCGAAATTGTTCCTGAGCGCCATGCGGTTGGGCAGATAGGGGCATCGGTCCACCAGCGGGCCGGACAGATGGCCTTCCTCCTCCAGCAGCTGGGCTAGCCTCGACAGCAGTTCCTGCTTCGAGAGGATCGTGCGCATCGTTGCCGCCCGACGCGCCTGCGCCGCCTCGAACAGAGCGGCGGGCACGATCGGCTCCATCACCTCCGCATCCACCCAGCGGTCGGGGCTCAGCATCGATTTGCGCCCGAGGTTGTTGTAGCGCCGCCCGAACACATAGCGCCGGGAATATAATGGCTGGGTCAGCACGCCGCGCACCGCTGCCGATGTCCACGGCCTGCCACTGGCCTGCCGATATTTCTTCCGGTTGAGCCAGATTTCGATCTGCCCCAGCCGCATTTCCTCATGGACGTAGAGTTCGAAGATTCGGCGGACGAGCGCGATTTCGCGCGCCGGGCCGGGCGCAAATATGATTTTGTCGGTGCGGAATGCCTTGCTCTGCCCCGGCTGAAGGATATTCCGCCGCTTCCCGTCCTCGCCGATCACCTGACGACGGAGCCCGAGCGGCGTCTCGCCGCCCTGCGCAAACCCGAGTCCGGCCTGATGGCGCTGGGCTCGCGAGATGCGGGTCGACAGCTCCCGGCTGTATTCTGCGGCCATGACGCGCTTCATCGTCTTCAGAATAGCGGCGAGCGGCCCGCCATCATTCTCGAACGGCTCGGAACAATAATGGACCTCCACCCCGGCATCGCGGCAGATATATTCATAATGCGCGGCCTGATCGGTGTCTTGAAATCTCCCCCAACGGCTGACGTCCAACACAAGAATGGCTTTGAAGTCCGCCGTTCCCGACAATACGTCCGCAAGCAGTTGCTGTAGCGCCGGGCGCTTGCTCAAGGTTAGGCCGCTCTTTCCATTGTCCTGATAAGTTCGAACGACGTCGAAGCCTCGCGCCGCGGCAAAAGTGTCGATAACCGACTTCTGATTGTCGGGGGAGTATCGCTGATGCTCGGTCGACATGCGAATATACTGAGCAGCTCGGCGGAGAGCGGGACCAGGTAGGTTTACAGGAATTAAGGTCGACACGCTGCCTCCGCAATTTCGCAAAGTGGCGCTATGCGTACGATTTCCTTACGAGCCCTAAATTCCATGCAGGATTGTCGTCGATAAGGTGCCGGCGACAAGATGGCTGTCGCAGGGCTGTGGCTGACCGAAGGGAGCATACTGACATGGCAGATGTCATATATCGAACGAACTAAAGCAAAGGGCTTAACATCGCGGGAATTTAGGATATATGCTCGGGTTGCAACTCAATCTTGGACTGGCGGCCTTTGGTGGCCGCCTTTTTTTTGAGCAGAGTGCCGCGCGCTGATACGCGAAAGGGCTCCCCCTCTCGGAAGAGCCCCTCTTACCCCATGCCGCGGAGGGGTCCCAGCGACGTTGAGACGTTCCGCTTGCTGCTCCGGGTCGAATCAAAGCAACTTACGATGATCGGCCATAGCCCGGTCAGAAACACAAACATTGATCTACGTTAGCAGCGGCGGGGGTTATTCATTGATGGAAATCAATGCCGGGACGGATAATGGCGCTAAGGTGATCGTGCGAGCCGCTTACGCAACCCAAGCTGCTCTGCGCTAACCTTCCTGCCTGCCCCCGCCATCAATACCGGGCGGGGGCGCTTTTTGTTCTGCCGAACTTGCCGCAACGGCCGGAGATAGCGGTTATTGAAACTGGATGGATTCTGCTTAGGGTTTGTGTCGCGTCGTGGCGCGCCGATTCGTCTATTTTAGACGCGAAGTAGGATCGGCGCGTCGCGCGCACCGCGGTCAACGAGAAACCGCCATTTCATTATTAAGCACCATCACGCAATCTGCGTGGACCGTGAAGCAGTCGTCGTTAGTTTGTCAGTCTTCGCCGACGCGTTTGAGCTTCAGCCAGGCATTGGAACGGGCGCGTACATAACCGGCGCTAGCATCCTTCGCTACGACGCCTTCGTGCCCCGCTGCCCACGCGAACTGCGCTTCCGCTTCCACGTCTGCAGCATCAAGGGCCCACGTGTCAGCCACCAGCTCGACGGGATCAACACCGTGCCCGGCACCGCGGCTACCTTCGCGCCATTCCCATGCTGATGCATCGGGAGCGGTCGCGGCGATAGCGCGGGCCAATGCTGCTTTGCGTTCGTGCAGGGGGATGTCGGACTGACCTCGCTCCCAGTCCGCGAAGGGCACGGCATCGAAGGCATGGAACACGCCGGCATCGCCTAACCGCCAGCCCCGCTCATAATGTGCTTTGGTCGCCGCGAGCGTGCCGTCTACGACGAACTCGCCGTCGATGAAGTGCTGCCCGCCTATTGCGGCTTCGATCTCAAGCAAGCGCGCGAGGATGTGGCTGGCGCCAGGCATGGGCATGCCGCCCCGCGTCCATAGGCCCGGCTGTCGATCGAGGCCGCGGAAGAACAGGCAGCGAAAGCCATCAAGCTTGCGCTCGACCATCGCGCCGCCCTCGGGGAGCACACCGGCCCAGCGGCCCGCGAGCATGCATAGCTCGGCGGGCCGGGGACGCGGAAAGGAACGGGCGTGAGCCTGCATCTGCATGAGGTGAAGATGATGCGATCGCGCTTCGATCACAAGCAAAAAGTGACGGAAATCAGGGAAAAATAGCGGGTCCTAGGTTGGCGAAATCGGATCGATATGCGCTCATGAACCGCGAAATTGACATCAGCCCCATGTTTTGGATCATGAGTCAGATTGAAGAGGTAGTCTGTCCGCCTTTTTCACGAAGCAGTTGCCATGCTTTCGAGGTTTGCCATGCGATTCGCCGTAGCCCAGATCGGCCTGGGCAGATTTTCGCGCGGCGGCGGCTTCGTCGAAGGTAATGAACGATCCGAGCGCCTTGGACTTGCCGCTCACCTGAATTGAAGCGCGCCAGCGTCGTGTCCGCTCGTTCCAATGCACCCCGGCGGCTCCGCTCGTGTTGCGCTTCGACAATTTGGCGTTCCGGTGGCAAGTCTAATGGTCGACATCGCGGAGATTGGATATCCGGTTGTCGCGGTGATCGCCGTTCCGGTGGCTGCACTTCTGGGTAGGCCATTCGCCGTAATGCATAGCCCAGGCCACGCGGTGTGCCTTCACATAGCGGTAGTTGATTGGACCTTGGTAGTACCCGTAGCCGTCGATGCCGATAAGCGCGGGCTTGCCGGCGTATTTGGTATTCCATGCCGCGCACGTCCAGCGCCGCCGATGTTCTGTGGCGCCGGCGAACATGTCGGGGGTCCGCGGCAGCCAGGTCAGAACGCCCGTATCGGGATCATAGGTCAGAAGGCGCCGCAACTGGTCGACTGTCGGAAGCGGGCGAGGCATGGGAATGCTCCTCGGTCTGATTACGAAAATTGGCCGACCGCTCGCCTACGCGATGGTCGGCCAAGGGTGCCCGCGTTCAGAATGCCGCTCAACGAGCACGCGGGGGTTCGAAGATCGATGAAGGGAGGGACGGCCGACCCCGAGCCGTAGAGATCGGCCGCCCCGAAGATGGCCACCGGGTGACGAAAGGGACCCGATGACCCACCGACCGAGCGCGGAAGCTCGCCCGATCGGATCTCGTCAGATTGTCGCTTGCGTGATCAGCCCGATCCGCAGCGCGCGGCCCTTGCCCTGCAGGTTTCGCAAAGCAGCGTTGACCTCCTCCGGTACGTCGACGCGCCGCAGCCCGTAGATCAGGCTGCCGCTTCTCGATGCGACTTCCATCACGTCGCGGAACTGCGATGTTTCGTACGCGCCATAACGGGTCGTAGCGCTCACCGCGGCCGCGGCGGCGTAGAGCGCCGCAATCTCTTCGAACTTGCCCCGCGCTTCTGCCATGATGGCTTCGTGAAAGTCGCTGGCGATCTCGCCGATCTTCGCCCGAGCGCTGGACTCGATATTCCCGATCTCGGCGCGCAAATCTTCGATCTGATGACCCAATGCCTTGATGCCGGCGCGGAGGGATAAAGCAGCGGATCGACCTGAAGCGCCTGCAGACATGGATCGGGCATGAAAGCATCCAGCTGACGCTCGACCAGTATGGGCATTTGATCGAGGATCGCGCCGGCGATGCGGCGCTGATCGAGGCCGCGCAGGCCGATCTACTCGCGGGGGGATAATATGAAGCGCGACATGGACGTTATCAGGCAAATCTTGCTGGCGGCAGAGGCCCACCCCGAAGGCTACATCTATTCTTTCCCAACCGACGTGAAGGCTAGCGGACAGACGCTTCAAGAGCATCTGCGAATGCTACGAGACGCTGGTTTCCTAGATTACGAAAAGACGTTGGCGGGCGGTCGGTTCGGATGGCGACTCACGTGGAATGGTCACGAGTTCATTGACGAAATTCGCGATCCGGAGATTTGGCGAAAGACCAAGGAGGGAGCCGACAAGGTTGGCTCGTGGAGCATCAAATTGCTCGGCGAAATTGCATCGGGATTCGTTCGCGCAAAAGCTGTCGAGTTGGGCCTTCCGATCGGTTGAGTTCCAGCAGCTGCAACATGAATGCAACACGAAGACCTGAAAGCCTAGGAAAATGTAGCTCCGTCTGAGGCTTCCTAATCTGGGGGCCACAGGTTCGAATCCTGTCGGGTGCACCATTTTCAGAACAGTGCGGCCAATGATCCCGGCCTTGTTTTCCGAAACGCTTGCGAAAAGCACCTGTAGCCGATCGTCCCGGCCCTCGCCGGCTCGGCGATCTTGACGCCTCGTTAACCATCGTAATGAAGCGAATCCTCATCTTGCTTCGGCATGCCGTCGGACATGATGCGCGATTTGCCTCTGACTGCTCGTCGCATTTTGCGGTTCGCGATTGCGGCGGCGATGCTTGCGCCGATGGCCGCGCATGCCTTGGTCGGGACGTCCGATGGCGCGGCGGTAGCGGTGGGCGGCGATTGTCGTGGCGGTGTGGTTCTGGATTTCGTCGCTGCATCGGCTGACGGGCGAGATATGGGGCAGGGCAGGGCGCTGTCCGCGCTCGAACGCATTCGCGCGGTTCAGCAGGGCGATATGCCGGCGGTGAATGCCGCACCGGCGAGCGGCGGATCACCGATCGCCGCCGATCTCTCGATCAATGGCCGCTTTCCGGTCGAGCCGGCGGCCGCCTGTTCCGAACCGCCCGCGCGTCCTGCCCTGGACGGCCGCGATGGGCGTGCGCCGTTCGGAGCCGACGATGAATTTGAGCTTGGAAGCCTGGCGATCCCCATCGAAACCACGCGGTTCGACGATCGCTGGGACCGCGTCCGCCGGGCGCCGCCGGCGGCGCTGATGCGCGCCGAACTGCAGCGTGCGGGCGTGACGCGCGGTCTGGACGAGGCGGACATCATCCGGCGCGTCAACCAATGGGTCAATCACCGGATCGCGTATGTCGACGATGATCGCAACTATGGCGAGCGCGATTTCTGGGCGACCGCCGAACAGACGATCGCGCGTGGGCGCGGCGATTGCGAGGATTTCGCGATCCTGAAGATGCAGATGCTGGTCGCGGCGGGAATCGACGCCGACAGCGTGAAGCTGGTGCTGCTGCGCGACCTTGCGGCGAATGCCGACCATGCGCTGCTGCTCGTCCGGTCGCAGGCCGGGCGGCTGGCGCTCGATAATGTCACCGACCGCCTCTATGACGGCAGCCAGTCGAACGACATGCGGCCGATCCTGTCGTTCAGCGGCGCGCGGCGATGGGTTCATGGCTATCGCGATGCGCGGCCGGTACTCGCGGTCGCGACCGTGCCCGCAATCCAGGGCCTCCCGGTTCGAACCGCAGCGGATGGGCCGGTGGAAACGAGCCCGCCGTCGTTGGCGCCCGGCGCCGACCGACAAGCCGGGCCGGGTTTCCGATCCATCCGCCTGTCGAGCGTGCTCTACCGGCCCGATCCCGCCAGCCGCAGCTGGTTGCTCGGCGCGATGTAATAGCGAAGGCCGCGGGGTGGCCCTGTCCGTTTCGGCTTTTCCCTGATCGTCGACCGTCGCGTGCCAAGGCGATGCTGCTTAACGCGGAGGCCGATAATGCCAATATGGTTGTTTCGATACGCCGCGACTCGGGGCCCGATTGATTTGTTCCAGACGTTGTTTTGTCGGGCAAAGCGAAGGTTAGTCCTGAACATTAAGCATTTTGACGGATCTGTGACGGGTCCGCGTCAATACCGACAGCCGTATGGATAACGGCGAGCGCGCTGGCCCATTGTTACAAAACTGCAGATATTGTGCTATATTCCATGCCCTTATGCGGGGCGATGGTTAAGCGACGCAGTGGAGGCGCGAGAAACCGCGCAGAATCACCATTACCTCTTTATGGGTAGCGGCAGGATTCTCGTAGATTCTACTACAAAGTTGTATAATCATATTTCCAGACTTAGTTTCAAGCACGGAAATATTAACTAAACTTAACAATAAGGAAGGGGCGTCGGCAAGGGTCGCGGTCGATTTGGTTCCAAGACAAGATGGGTTGCCTTGACTGAGAATTTCAGGGAGGCGGGAGATGTCGAAGGTTGTTCATATTTCGCTATTGGCGAAGAACGAGATCGCGAGAGAGGGATTACGCAAGATACTTTCGGGGGACAGCTTCCAGATTGAAGCTTCGGTCTCGGACGTATCGGCGCTCCTTGACTCACAGGGCGACATGGAAGGCGACGCGATAGACCACGTGATCGTCATCGACGGGGGGCACGGCAATTTCGGCCTCGACGCATGCCGAAGACTGGCAGCGAAGCGAACCAAGGCGCGACTGGCGCTGCTACTCGATCAATATTCGTTCGAAGAGGTCGTTGAGGCCTTTCAGCTTGGCGCCGACGGGGTGATCATCAAGGAAATCTCGTGCGCGCCGCTGACCGAATCGATCCGGCTGGTCGCGATGGGCGAAAAGGTCTTTCCGTCACAGCTCGTCGGCAATCTGACGAGCTGGATGCCGGCCTCGACCGCCGGGGACTGGAAGAGCAGCGCCGCATCGGTGGGATTGTCCGAGCGAGAGATCGAAATCCTGGAAAGCATCATGGCCGGAATGGCGAACAAGGTGATCGCTCGCCAGTTCGGCATTTGCGAGGCCACCGTCAAAGTCCATGTGAAGGCGATCCTGCGCAAGCTGGGCGTCGAAAACCGGACACAGGCGGCGACATGGGGCGTGAAGAACGGATTGGGTGAGCCGGTTCAGCTCAACCTGCGGGAGGTGAGGCCCTTGCACGTCCTCCCAAAACTGACGCCGATCGCAGGCCGGGCCGCCTGAGCGATCGGCGGCGGAAGCGATAGGGAGCGAGGGGCTCCCTGCGCTTCCGGACTTTCCAGGGCCCGCCGCCCGTCGAAACCACCGGTTTCGATGCGCCGCGGTTGCCGGCCCGTATCACCGCCGCGCCCGCTTCATCCTATCGTTCCAGATTTTCGGCGGGCAAAGGCGCGCCGGGCGACTTAGCGTTCGGTGAAAGCCTCCGACCGTGCACGCAGGAACGGCTTGAACAAATAGCTCAGCACGCTCTTCTTTCCGGTGACCACCTCGACGTCGCAGATCATGCCGGGGGTGATCGGCAGGCGCCGTTTGCCGCTCTTGAGATAGGCGAGGTCGGTTTCGACGACGACGGTGAAATAGGCTTCCTTGGTCGCCTCGTCATAGATGCTGTCGGGTGAGACCTGGACGACGCGGCCGGACAGCCCGCCATAGATGGCGAAGTCATAAGCGGTCACCTTGACGTTCGCGCGGTCGCCCACCTTGATGAAGGCGATGTCGCGCGGCGCGACGCGCGCCTCCACCAGCAGCTTGTCGCCGATCGGCACCACCTGCATGATCTTTTGCCCCGCCTGGACGAAGCCGCCCTCGGTCGTCACCTGCACGTCGTTGACGATGCCGTTCGCGGGCGACCGGATTTCGCTGCGCTGTCGCCGCCCGGCCGCGCCGCGCAGCGATTCCGAATTGACCGCCATCTTGGCGATGAGCTGGTTGCGCTCGTCGAGGGCCTCCTGCCGGAATTGCAGCCCCGCCTCGGCGACCTGCGCCTGCGCTTCGTTGATGGAGGACGATGCCCGCGCCGCCGCCTGCTGCGCCGCCGCCAGCTTGCCCCGGAGCTCGGTCGCCTCGCGCTTGGCGTTGAGCAACTCGGTCTGAGGGACGATCGATTTTGCCGCGAGCGGTTCGAGCATGTCGACCTGGTTCTCGGCGAGCGCCAGGCTCGATTTCAGCGACGCGATGGTGGCCTGTGCCTCGTCATAGTCGCGCCGGCGTTGTTCGACCGCGGCGCCCAGCGCCATTTTCCGGCTGCGTAGCGTCGCTGCGCGCGCGGATTGCAGCGCCGCCTCCTGCGCGCATTCGGCCGGCGATTTGCCGGCGGCCGTATCGCAGGCATAAGCGCCTCCGCCGCCGCCCTCGCGGCCCAGCCGTTCGGCGCGAGCGGCGAGCGATCGGTTCTCGGCCTCGATCTGGCCGAGCTGCGACGAGGATTCGGTGTCGTCCAGCCGCACGAGCAACTGGCCCTTGCGGACCGCCTGGCCCGGCCGCACGACGATGTTGAGGATCGTGGCGGGCTCGGCCGACTGTACGACCTGTGCCTTGCTCGACGGGATCACGCGTCCCTGGCCGCGCGTCACCTCGTCGACCTTGGCAAAGCTGGCCCAGCTTACGAAGACGAACATTCCCACGCCGACCGACAGGATCACTCGCCGGGTGCCGACATAGGGGCGCGATCTGATCATGAACCATCATCCTTCTTGCCGAGTTCGAAATCGCCGGTCTGTTGGCGCGCCATCATTCGCGAGGCGCGGCTGGCCTCTTCGGGCGCGGGGATCGCGAGTTCCCACCCCTTCGACGGGTCGAGCCGCCCGCCGTCGTCATTGTCGGCGCGCCGGTCCTGCAACGCGATCAGGTCGCTTTCGGCCGACGTCCGGATCAGGCCGTGGCCGCCCTCCGCGTCCCGGGCCTTGGCCACGCTGCTGCGCGGCAGGATCGCGGGGATCGCCTCCAGTCCGCTGTAATGCCCCGAAAAAGCGCCGGGCATCCCCCAGCGGCCGGGCCAGCGGTAGAAGATATGGGCGCCGATCTGCGTGATCTTCACCAGCTTGGGCGCCCAATAGGGCGACACATAATTGGCGTGATAATGGGTCGAATAGCCGACGGCGGCTTCGACATAACCGCTGAGCGCCGCCAGCGCGACGGCCTCTGCCGCCTTCCACGCGGCGGGGTCGGGGCGGCGATTCAGCGACCCGTCGCAGGTGAAACTGAACTGGCATACCGGCCGGTTCACGCCCTGATAGACGACGCCGCACACCGACTTGGGAAAGGCGGGGTGCGCCGCGCGATTGAGCACGACCTGCGCGACGGCGCGGCGTCCCGCGATCGGTTCGAAGCCGGCTTCGTAATAGACCGCCTGCGTCAGGCATTTCAGCGCGGTCAGCTTTGCCGCGTCATTGGCGGTAAAGGGATTGAACGGACGCGCGCGTGCGACCGGACCGTGGGCGAAGGGGATCGCCGCGTTGACCGTGATTGCTTTTTCCGGCGTGTATAGCGGCGCTGCCTCGGGATCCTCGGTCAGCTTGATAAGCTGCGCCATCTCCCGATCGACGGGTGGGGGCGCGTCGGCGTCGCTTTCGGCATAGCCATGCCCTTCGGCGCCAAAGAAGTCGAAGACGCGCGCCCATAATCCGTCGGAGGTCAGCAGCGTGACGAGCAGGGCGATGGCGACCAGCCAGGCGATCGTGCGGCGGCCATCGTCGCGCGCGGCCGTGCCATAACGTCGGGCGGTCGCGCTATTCACGGCAGCGCCCGATGCGCGAGGATGTCGTCGCGCGGTCCGTCGGCGACGATCCGGCCATCGTCCATGACGATCAGCCGGTCGACGAGGCCGAGCACCGCCATCCGGTGCGTCGCCAGGATCAGCGTCTGTCCGGCCGGGATCGCCGATTGCAGCCGCTCGACGAACAGCTTTTCGGTCTGGCTGTCCATCGCGCCGGTCGGCTCGTCGAGGAACAGCAGGTCGGCGGGCGATACGAGCGCGCGCGCCAGGACCAGGAAGCTGCGCTGTCCGCCCGACAGGCGCGATCCACGCTCGCCGATGTGGAAGTCGAAGCCGGCGGCGTCGCGGCCCAGAAACGCGTCCGCGCCCGACCTGCGAACCGCCTCGATGATAGCCGCGTCGCCGACATCGTCCGCGCCGATGCGCAGGTTTTCGCGCACCGTGCCGCTGAACAGCTCGGCATCCTGTCCGACGAAGCGCAGCGCCTGGCGCAGGTCGTGCGGATCATATTGCCGGCTTTCCAGGCCGTCGATGCGATAGCTGCCGCTGGTCGGGTCATAGAGGCCGCACAGCAGCCGGCCCAGCGTCGACTTGCCCGACGCGACGCGGCCGATCAGGCCGATGCGCTCGCCGGGTTCGATGACGAGGTTGATGTCGGCCAGCGATTCCCGGTCGGTGTCGGGATAGCTGAAGCCCGCATGGTCGAGCTGAAGCCGGCCCTCGCGCACCTGCGGGGCGACCGACCGGCTGCCCTTTTCGCGCTCGTCATCCTGGTCCATCAGAAGCTGCAGGCTGTTCAGCGTCATGAAGGCCTGTCGACCGCGCGTCATCAGGAAGGCGAGCTGTCCGACGGGCGCCAGCGAACGGCTGGCGAGCATGACGATCGCGATGATCGCGCCCATCGAGATGATGCCGGCGTTGAAGAGATAGAATCCGCCGATGATCAGCGCGATGCTGGTGCCCTGCTGGCACAAGGTGGCGAGGTTGACCGCCCTTGCGGTCAGCTTGCGCATCTCCTCCTGCGTATAGGCGTTCGACGCCGACAGCCGCCGCCACTTGCCGAGCATCCGCCCTTCGGCGCGGCAGGCCTTGATCGTTTCCAGGCTGCCGATCGATTCGATCAGCGTCGTCTGCAGCAGGCTGGCGTCGACCTGCGCATCGGCGACGGCGAGGGTCATCCTGCGTTGAAGGGCGTGACCCATTGCGAGCATGATCACCATCGCGACGAACGGGATCATCGCCAGCCATCCACCGAGCACGGCGATCAGTCCGACGAAGACGAACAGGAACAGGATGTCGGTGATCAGCACGATGGTCGTCGAGGCGAAGAAGTCGCGCACCTGTTCATAATCGGTCACGCGCCGCGCCAGTGCGCCGGTGCTGCCGCGCTGCGTCGACAGCGGCAGGTTCAGCACCTTGTCGAGCAGGCGCTGCGACAGGCGGGCGTCGATGGCGCGCCCGACCTCGTCGATCAGCCCGGTCCGCGCGAGCCGCAGGCCATATTCGACCGCGATGGCGAACAGCGCGCCCAGCGCCAACACCCAAAGGCTCGCCGCCGCCTTGTTCGGAATGATGCGGTCATAGACGTTCATCGTGAACAGCGGCATCGCGAAGGCGAGCAGGTTGATCAGCAGCGAGGCCAGCATGACATAGCCGTACTGGTCGCGCTCCTTGCGCACCTCGCTCCAGAACCAATGCTGTTTCGGCACCGCGTCCCACGGCCGTTCGTGCGCCAATTCGCTGGCGGGATCGAGGCGGGCGATGATGCCCTGGCCTGAATAGGCGGCCTCGATCACCACGCGGTCGAGCTGGATATCGGCGTCGGCGCCGGGGAGCCGGACGCTGTAGGTCCGCCCCTCGATCGCGGTCAGGACAAGCGGACGCTCGTCGCCGAGTAGGAGGATCGCGGGAACATCGCCGGCGCTCCATGCGGAGAGCGGCTTGCGGACGAGATGGCACCGAAGGCCGATGCCTTCCAGCGCATGATCGAGCTGGTCGAGCGGAAGAAAGCCATCCTCGTCGAGCGCCAGCCCCTTTTTGACGCGAGACTCCGAAAAGGGGCGTTCGAACATCTCGGCGATCGCCGCGACCGAATCGAGCAACTCGTCGCCCTGCGCCGGGCTCATCCGCCATGCTTCGAAACCTGCCGCGGGGGGAAGCGCGCGCGAACGGCGGGCACCCCGGGCGTTGCCGGGATAGTTCATGAGGGGGCCCGCATCGATTCAGGCTTCATCTCGGGCGCCGGCTTGACCTTGAAGCGTTCGCGCGCGTTCGCGGTCGCTGCCGCGGGCGGCGCGACTTCCATCGCGCTCAGCAAGCTGTTGAGCGCCGCCAGAAGTTTGAACTCGGCATAGAATTGCGCGAACTTCGCGGTCTCGGTGCGGACCTGGACGTTGTAACGCGTGTTCTGCGCATCGAGCACGTCGAGCAGCGAGCGGCGCCCGACGTTGAACTGGGCGCGATAAGAGCGCAGCAACTCGTCCGAGACGCGGCTCTGTTCCTCCAGTTCCTTGACCAGCTTGCCTTGCGCGTCCCAGGTGTTCCACGCGATGCGCACATCCTCTTCGGCCTCGCGGATCGTCTGGTCGAGGCGAAAGCGGGCCTCGCGCTCGCGGCGATACATTTCCTGGACCTTCGACTTTTTGGCGCCGCCGTTGAAGATGTCCCAGCGCATGACGACACCAGCCTGCAGGTCGTTCGTCTCGCCCCGGAAGCCGTCGATATCGTCGCCGATCCGGGCATTGCCCTCCAGCGACAGCGTCGGCATCTGCTCTGCCTTCGCCTTCGACACCATCGCGTGCGCGGCATCGAGGTCGGCATTGGCCTCGCGGACCCGGGGGTTGCGGTCGCGCGCGACCGCCAGCGCTTCCTCCAGCGTCGCGGGAATGCTGTTCGCCAGCGACGGTGGAAGCGATGCGCCGTCGACCAGGTCGAGGCCGGTCAGCGTCCGGAACGAGGCGGCGGTGTTGACGAGGTCGAGATTGGCCTCGGTCAGCCGCGCCCGCGCCGACTGGTTCCGCTCCTCGGCCTGTTGCTGATCGGCGATGCTCAGCGATCCCTTTGCGACGCCCTCGCGCAGGTCGGTGACCAACTTGCTGTGAAAATCGATATTGTCTTCGGACGCCGCCACGATCCGCTGCTGCAACAGATAGTCGAGATATTGGCGCGTGACCTGCAGCGCGATGAATTGCGACCGCTCCTCGACGCGAAAGGCGGCGCCGTCGGTGCGTGCGGCCTGGCGTTTCACCTCGAAACGTTTGACGCCGCCGTCGAACAACGTCTGTTCGATCCGCAACCCAGCTTCGGCCGGGTAGAGTTCGTTGTCCGCGATGCCCAGCGCGCGCCGCGTGCCATTCTCCAGCCGCCGAATTCCCACCGATCCTTCGACCGATACGCGCGGCAGGAACAGTCGCTGCGCCTGTTCACGCTCGAATTCGATCGCGGTCTTGTTCTCGACCGCCTGGTTGATTTCGGGATTGGTCTGCATCGCCGTCTCGACGGCTGATTTCAGTTCCAGTCGCTGCGCATCGGCGGGGCGGGCGGTCACCGCGAGCGCGGCAGCGGTGAGCAACAATGCTGCGGTACGAAGTCTCGGCATCTCTTGTCCCCTGCTTTTGCAATCGGTCAAAGTCGAAAGGTCGGTGCGTTGAGTCTGATAAAGCCTTCCGATTGCGCCCTTTATTTTCGTTCGTTCGTCATTCGAGCTGTCTCCGCCCCGCTTATGCGTGTCCGGCTGCGGCAGCCTGTTCGAGCTGCGCCACGACATGCTGCTCGGCGAGGCCGGCCATGAAGGAATGGCCGGCCGGGCCGATATGTTCGGTCAGCGGGCCGCCGGTCGATATCGCCAGAAGGGGCAAGGGCGGCGTCGGCTGTTGCGGCTGCGGCGCTGGGCCCAGCAGGCTGTCGAGATTGACCTCGGGCCCCTCGAGCGCGCCGGTCACGATCGCCGCGACCCTGGCCGGGACCGGGGCATCGACGGCGGCGGGATCGACGGCGGCTTGTGGCGGCATCACCATCTGGACCTGATCGACCCTCGGCGTTTCCGGAGCTGCGGTGGCCGGCGTCGAGGCCGCATCGGCCTGATCGGGAAGCGGCGCATGCGCGCGGTCGAGCGAGGTGTCGAGATCGCTGGTCCGGCCATCCTGACGGCTTTCGTCGTGGCGCAGAACCTGCTGCTTCGCGTCGCTCGCGACCCGTTCGATGGCGGGGCCGGAATCGAATTCGTGGATCAAGAGGCTCGCGCGGTCGGCGGGGTGGATATCGGCCGGAACGACCGCTGCCGCCGAAGGCGCGATCGCCGCGGCTGACAGCATATGGTCGTCCGCCAGCGATGCTTCGGGCGGCTGGGCCGCGAGCGGCGTTGCGGCGGCCAGCCCTGCGACCAGCATCGCGGTGGACACGCCTGCTGTTCCGGCGGCCGCCGAGCGCTGTTGCTCGGTCGCGAAATTGGTCGCGAATGCCGCATCTGCCAGTCGGCCGGTGCTGCCGTCGGCGCGGGTGAAGATCGCCTCGCCCCTGACCTGGACCTCACCGTTCGCGGCGGTATAGCTCTTGCCGTCCGATACCAGCGAGATGCTGATGATGCCGGCGTCGATCAGCGAGCGATATTCGCCCGGATCAGCGACGCCATTGCCATTCGCGTCCTGCCAGATGCCGAACTTCGCGAAATCCTTGTCCGATGCGTCAAGCTTGCCGTCGCCGTTGCTGTCATAGGCCGCGGCCAGTCCCTGCAGGTCGGACACGCCCGCCTTGCCGAAGACGAGTTCGGATCCGTCGTTGATCTTGCCGTCGCCATTCTTGTCGATCGCGAGCAGCCCGTCGTCGGCCGCGACCCAGGCGGTGCTTTCGGGCTTGCCGTCGCCATCATAGTCGAAGCGGACGCCGACGGCGCCGGGCACGAATTCGACCCCGTCACCGTCCAGGTCCATCGCGATCGGCGGCGCCAGTGCCGTGATCGTCACCGACAGGTTGGCGGTCGCGGTATCGCCGTCGCGGTCGGTCACGACGTAGGAAAAGACCTCGGTCGCGGTGACCGTGATCGGGCTCGGCGGCTGGTAGTTATATTGGCCCGTCGCGAAGTCGAGCGTCAGCGTCCCGCCCATCGGCGTCGTGACCGCGTTCAGCGCGCTTCCCGCAATCGTGCCGCCGGTGGAAACCGCGATGCTCGATGCACCGTCCCACGTATAGGTGGTCGAGCCGATGGTGATCGAGAGCAGGCGGCCGCCGTCGGCGCCGAAGGCATCGTTCGCGTCCAGATCGCCCGCCACCGCTGACGGCACGATCACCGACAGCAGCGTCGCCACCAGATCCTGGAAATCGTCGACCAGGATCGGATTGTTGTTCGGCGCGTCGTTCAGGTCGACGTCGCGCAGCCGCTGGATGTTGAGGGGCTGCAGCGGGTTGTTGTCGATGCCGATGGCGGTGACGTTTACGTGGTTATTGTCGATGAAGCTGTTCCAGGCGGTGGCGGTGGAGGCCGTCAGCGAGTTGACCACGCCGGGCGGAACGCCGCCGAACTGCACCTGCTGGTTCGGGTTGCCGTCGCTGAGGAAGAAGACCTGGTTGCTCGCCCCCGGGATCGCGGTGAAATTGGCGAGCGCGGTCTGGATCGCGCCCGAATAGTTGGTGTTGAGCCCGATCCCGTCGGGCGGCAGCGCCTGCGACGGCCGCTCGCCGCCCGCCAGCGGGTTGAGCGAGGTGAGATAGGCGTTCGCATCGGCCGCGCTGGAAAAGGAGGGCGAGGCGAAGGAGCCCGACGAAAAGATCACGAAGCGAATGGTCATCGCCCCCGACGCGGCGTTGTCGAGCTGCGTCAGCGCGCCCTGGACCGCGCCGATCATCGTGTTGAGTTCGCCGCTGTCGATGCTGTCGCTGAAATCGAGGATGAAGAGCGTGTTGACGTCCTGTTGAATCTGCGCCGACGAACCCGTCTCGCCCTGCGCCGTCGGCGCATCGTCCTCGATCACGATCTGGATCGCCGACGCGCTGGTCGTCGTCACGGTGCCGTCGGAGACCGACACCGGGACCGAGAAGCTCTTCAGATCCTCCAGCGCGACGGTCGGATGATCGACCGCGTGCGACAGCGTGACGGTATAGGCGCCGTTGGCGGCGAGGGTCACGCGAATGACCTCCGATCCGCCCGCCGAGCCGATCAGCGTGCCGGTGCCGACCCCCGTCCAGGTGACGGGAATGCCCCCCGCGGTCAGCACCGCCCCCGGATTGCCCAGCGTCGCGGTCAGCGTTTCGCCCGCGTCGGCGTCGCCGATCGCCAGGACGCCGCTGGCCGCCGTGCTGTTCGTCGTGTCGAGCGTCGCGTTCGGGGCATTGTCGGGAAGCCCGCCGACCAGCCCCTCTTCGGAGATGCGCGCGATCGCGGTGCCGATCGTGGGCGCGTCGTTCGTTCCGAAGACGGTGACGCTGAGCATCGAGCCGACCGACAGCGAACCGTCGCTGATCGTATAGGCGAAGCTGTCGACCAGCGTCTGGCCCGCGTCGAGCGCGTTCACCGCCGCCTTGTCCTCGTCGAGCGTATAGGTGTAGCCGCCGTCGGCCGCGATCATGAGCGTTCCGTAAAGCCCGACATAGGTGCCCGCCGTGGTGACGGTGATCGCCTCCAGGTCGGGGTCGTTGTCCGCGACATCGGCAAAGCTGCCGAAGGGCGCGCCGGGGTGCGCGATATTCTGCAGCACATTGCCGGTCGCGCTCGGGTCCGACCCACTCGGCCCGTCGAGCACCCAGTTGGTGTCGGCGCGCGCGATGGGAAAGTCGTTCGCGCCGGTGATGCTGATCGTGATCGTCGCGGTCGATGCGTCGCCGTCGGCATCGCGCACGGTATATTGAAAAGTCTCGGTCAGCGTCTCGTTGGAGTCGAGCGCAATGACCGCCGGATCATTGGGATCGAGATCGTAACGATAGCTGCCGTCGACGGCGAGCGTGATCGTGCCGTGGGCGCCGGCCAGCGCGGTGCCGAGCGTCCCGACCGTCGCGCCGAACGCCACGCCGACGACGCGCAGCGCCCCGTCGCTCCCCGCGCTGTCGGGCGATCCGTCCATGCCGTTTTCGTCGGTTCCGCCGATCCCGGTCAGCACATTGCCGTCGGCAAAAATCTGTCCATCGCGCGAAACATTGTCGTCGTCGTGCACCGCGACCGGCGCATCGTCGCGGATCGCGAAATGCCCGGTGATATCGGCGGTCGTTTGCGCGGTGTCGCCGTCGCCGTCGGTGACGATTGCGGTCAGCGTGATGAGGTTGCTGCCCGAAAGGAACATTATCTGATCGGGACCGCTGTCGGGACTGTGGATCACCGCGCGAGACTGGTCGAAAGTGACGACGCCCGCGGCGTCCACAGAGATGCGGAACACCTCCTGCGTAGCGGTGCGGCCAGAGATGACGCCGTCGGTGATCGACAGGACCACCGCTTCGCCCGTCAGCGAGTCGATCAGGCCGCTGGCGCCGGCCGTCACGCCCAGCTTGTAGGCGACGCTGCCCGGGCCATCGGCGCCGAAGTCGGTCGTCACGGCAAACAGTCCCGACAGATTGGCGGTCGCGTCGACCGCGAAATTGCTTTCGTCGACGACCAGGTTCGGTGCGGTGGCGCCGGCGGATATCGACGGGCCGTCATCGGCGAAACGGATATTGCCGCCCAGGTCGACGATCGCGGTCGCCGAAATCGCATCGCCGTCGCCGTCGACGATCGTCGCGGTGCCGTGCAGTTCGACCAGATTGGCGGCGAGCGTGACGAGCTGCGCCGCATAATTGCCGGACGAGCCCGGCAGCGGATGATCGATCTCGGCAAACTGGGTCAGCGTGACGATGCCGGTCGCCGCGTTCACGGCGATGGAAAAAATAGGCGTGCCGCCCGCGCTGCCCACGATCTCGCCAGATACGAGGGACAGCGTGACCGGCACGCCGTTGCTGAACAGGGCGGTGGTCGCGACCGCCGAGCCCAGCGCCAGGGAATAGGACCATGTCGCCAGGCCCGTACCGGCCGGGCCGTCCGCCCCGAATTGCACCATCGAAACCGAAAAGGCGCCCGACAGATCGGCGGTCGCCGTGTCGAACGCCGCGCCGCGCGTGTCGGCATCCTGCGTCGTCAGGGTGATGCTGTTCGTGTCGACGTTCGCGGCGCTGATCGACGGCCCGTCGTCCTTGAACACCAATGCGGCGCCGACCAGCGCGGTTGCCGACGCATGGTCGCCGTCGCCATCGGTGATGGTCGCGGTCAGCCGGATCAGCGTTGGCGAAAGCGTGACGCTGTCGTTGGGGTTCGAGGCATCGGGATGCCGAACGGCGCGAATCTGGTCGAGCGTCGCGATGCCGTCGGCCCCGACCGTCAACCGGAACGCGACGGTGGAAGGCGAACCCTGAAGGCGGCCCTCCACGACATTGCCGGCCGCGTTCAATATGATCTTTTGTCCCGTCGCGACGTCGATCAGCCCGGACGCGTTCGTCACCTCGAAGCTGTAGGTCACGCCGCTGCCCGCCATGTCGGCGCCGACCGTCATGTTGAACAGGCTGGCGAAATTCGCGGTCGCATTGGTCGCGAGATCGGTTTCGTCGACGACCAGCAAACCGGCCGCCGAACCCGCCGCGCTGATCGTGGGTATGTCGTCGGACACCGAAAGATTGACGGTCCCGGCCGCCGTGTCGCCGTCTGCGTCGGTCGCGACGACGGTGATCGAGCCCAGGTTAGCGATGTCGTCGATCGTCGTGTCGGGATGCAGGCCGTAATTATACTGCAGCGTCGCGGTGACGGTCGCGACATTGCCCGACACGCCGAGGTCGATCACGATGACCGCGTTCTGATCGGCGTCCCAACCGATAATCTGCGTGGCGGATTCGAAGGTCCAGCTCAGCCCGCCGTCGAGGGTCGACAGGTCGCCGAAGCCGATCGACGCGATGGCGTCGGAGCCGGCGGTGAAGGTAATCTGGCCGCTCGCCGAAACCGGCTGGACGACCGAGGGGGTCGACCCGGTTTCCAGATTCTGGTCGTCGACGACAAGGGTGATCGGCGCGCTGGCGTGCGGATCGGTGCCGTCGGCGATGCGGATCTGTTGCAGCGCCGACGACTGGTCGCCGTCGCCGTCGGTGATCGTATAGGTGAAGTCGGCGTTCACCGCGAAGGCGCTGGTCTTCGTGACCGGATCGAACGTCCACGCGCCGTTCGGCTGAAAGCTGTAGGTGCCGTTGGCATTGGTGTAGCTGGTCGTTCCGGTCGCCGCCACCGCGACCACCACGCCGCCGATGGTGACCGAGGTAACGACCGCGCCGTCGGCTCCCCGCGTGTCGTTCGCCAGCAGATTGCCCGAAATCGGCGGCGCGTCCTCCGCCACCGTGATCGACGGCGCAGAGCGGGCCACCGGATTGTCGTCGAGTATCTGGACATCCAGGCTGGCCGTCGCGGTCGTGCCGTCGCTGTCGACGATCTGGATCGCGAAGGATTCGGTAAGTGATGCGCCGTTGGCGCCGCTGTGGAGCAGGCTGTTGTCGATCAGCTCGTAGCTGTAGCTGATGGTGCCGCCGACGACGTCGCCCACCGCATCGAATATCGGTTCGAAGTCGGTGATCGTCAGGATGCCGAGCGCGGTCGCGATCGTCAGCCCGGGAATGACCGTGCCGTCGAACAGCGGCTCGCCGCCGATCGTCAGCGCGGCAATGCCGTCCGCGGCGTCGAAGCTGAAGCTGCCGGTCTGGGTCAGCGCGACGCTGTCGGGGTTCGACCCGTCCGAAAGATTGGCCTCCGCGACTGTCACCTCGGCACCCGCGGGATTGAGCCCGGTCAGCGTCACGCCGTCGTCGCGCCCGCGAATGGTGATGGTCAGCGTCGCCGTGACCTCGTCGCCGTCGCCGTCGGTCAGGACATAATCGAATGTCTCGGTCAGTTCCTCGTCGCCGTCGAGCCCCTGAACCTCTGTATTTTCGGGATCGATCACATAGCGATAGCTGCCGTCCGCCGCGATCTCCAGCGTGCCATAGGCGCCGGCCGTCGCGCCGCCGACGGTGCCGTTTTCGCCGCCGGCCGAAATGGCCGTGACGGTCGCGCCGTCGGCACCCGGTACGTCGCGCCCGCCGTCATTTTCGGCGTCGGCGACGACATTCCCCGTCGCCGCTTCGTCGACGCCCGCGGTCAGGCTGTCGGTGTCGGCGCGTGCGTCGGGCATGTCGTCGAGAATGTCGATATCGAAGCTGGCGGATATGGTGTCGCCGTCGCTGTCGGTGATGCCGACCATGATCGGCTGCGACGCCGGATCGCCGATCACATTGTCGGTCAGGACGAAGGCATATTCGATCGAGTCCGGATTGATCGCGATGACAAGGAAGATGCCGGTGTCGAGCTGGATTTCCTGTCCCTCGCCGGTGATCTGGACGCCATTGATGGTGATGACGGCGGGGCCGTCGGCGGTGCTATACTGGATGATGCCCGAGGTCGCGTTGCTGTCGTCGCCCGCGCGCGATCCCGGCGATCCGCCGTCGCGTTCGGGCAGGCCGGCCTCGTCGACCAGCGTTCCTTCGCCGCCCGCCGAGGGGACGGTGAGCGTGGGGGTGCTGTCCGGAATCCGGATCGTCAGCGTCGCCGTCGCGGTATCGCCGTCGCCGTCGGTCAGCCGATAGGTGAAGACGTCGGAGACGCCGCCGGGCGTGCCCGCCGCGCGGATGTAGACATAGGTACCGTCGGCACCGATCAGCAGGCGGCCGTACTGGCCGTTGACCGCCGTCCCCGCCGGCGCGAAGGTGCCGTCCGATCCGACCTGAACCCCACTGACGACCGCACCGTCGGCGCCGGGCGTATCTGCCCCGGCGACGCCGCTGGTTGTATTGGCGCCGGTGATGACATTGCCCCGCGCGGTGCCGTCGGCGACGTCGTCGGTATCGGCGCGTGCGGTCGGCGCATCATCGGTAATGGTCAGTGTCAGCGTGGCGGTTGCGACGTCGCCGTCATTGTCGGTGACCGTGACGGTGACCGTGTCGGTCGCATTCGGGTCGGTGCTGTTGTCGGTCAGCGTATAGCTGTAGCCGATCGCGTCGGGCGCGATGCTGGTGATCGTGATCTGGCCGAGCGGCGTCGCGATGACCTGTCCGATCGCCGTGACGACCGTACCGTTGACCGACACGACGCTGGGTTGATCGAGCGCGCTGATCTGGATCGTGCCGCTGATCGCTTCGGCGGTCGAGGCGGGGTCCGATCCGGCGGGCTCGCTGCCGCGTGGGGGAAGCGCCGCCTCGGCCACCGTTGCCGTGGCCGAGGTGGCGCCAGCCGGCTGATCGGGGGTAGTGATCAGTATCTCCGGCTCATCGTCGATTGCGTTGGGGATCAGTTCGTTCGCCTCGCGGTCGGGCAGCGCGAAATCGGTCGGCGGCAACAGGTCGCCCAAAGCGAAGGGCGAGCCGATGTCGCCGGGTGTCTGTTCGAAATTCCCGCCGGAGCTTTGCGGCGCGCCGGCCGCCGGTTCCGGTTCCTGTCCCGCGATCAGCGCGGCGATCGTCGGGGCGGGGATGTTGATCGGGCCGATCTTGACCTGCGGAATCTGAAGCGCGCCGTCGATGATGACCAGGACCTGCCCATCGGGCAGGGTGACGATCAGGTCGTTGCCGGACAATTTGATGGCGTCGAGCCGCGTTCCGGGCGGCAGTTGTACCAAGCCGCCGGCGGGCTGGATGCTCGTCGATCCTGCGGGAACGGCTTTCGCTGCGCCGGCCGCTTCGGCGGGCTGCTGAATTGACCTTCGCTCCATCGCCCTTCGGTCCCCCTCCACCTCGACATCTGCCCATCCGATGCCGTTCCCCGCGAAGGGCCCGGCCGCTATGGACGGCGCCGCGCTTCCACGCCGACAGGGTGTGGAGCGAAGCTGAATGCAGTTGTGATCGTGCTGGGTCTCTTTGGCGCCCGATGCCCGTGCCTGGTCACTGACCCGTCAAATACAAACCTGGGTCGATGATTCTGCAATGGCAATTTGCGGTATGCGCACTCATACTTTCGGATGAATTTAATAACTAAATGAGTAATATATGAAAATTCACAATATTACTTATCAATATCTGAAATATATATCGCAACATTAATTTTATGATTTTGAAATCAATTTCAAAAATTGCGGTTAATATAATATTTATCAGAATATTAATTTTATTATACTGATCTTCATGGCTGATCATCTGCAACCATGTCGGCGTCTTCGGTCGAGACGGGCGCTGTTGCCGGTCCGCTGGCGACGGGGACGCCGGCCGCCGCCAGGGGGGCGTGGCGGCGGAGCCGGCTGGCCAGCCGCAGCTGGCCGAACTTGGGGCAGGCGACGTTCTGTCCGCGCCGATCGACCCATCTTCTCTGCAGTGATTCCACCTTGTTGCGGGAGTGGTCCTGACCCTGCCATCCCTGATCCGGAAATGCCGGAAATTCGCGATCCCCGTCATTCCCAGATGGGGACAACGCAAAAAAAGAGGGCAGGCCGTGGCGGCCTGCCCTCCAGTCTGCAGAGGTTCGTCCGGGGATCAGATCCCCGTACGAAGCCTTTCCTCAGACGAACGTGATCATGTCGTAGCTTGCATTGCCTTGGCTGTAGGCGTTGATCGCCGCAACCGAGTCATACGCGCCAGCCGCCGCGAGGGCCTGGATGGGAGCCGAGGCGCCCTGCCAGAAATCCTCGAGGATGACGCTGCCGGCCGCGGTCGCGACGAGCACGTCCAGGGCATCGCCGTCGCCGTCCCAGTCGGCCGTCAGCACGACGATGTCGGATGTCGGGTCGAAGCCCGCATCGACGTCGAAGACCAGCGTGTCGCGGTTGGCGAGGTTGAAGTCGAGACCGCCGAGCGGCGATTCGATCGTGTCGTCACCGAATCCCGGCGACGTATCGGTCGAATCGAACTTGAACAGGTCCTTTCCGCTTCCGCCCGACATCCGGTCGTTGCCTTCACCGCCGGTGATGCTGTCGTTGCCCGACTCGCCTTCGATATAGTCGTCGCCGGTTCCGCCAAACATGTTGTCGTTGCCGCGGTCGCCGTACATCGTGTCGTCGTCCGCGCCGCCGTCCATGAAGTCGTTACCGCCACCGCCTTCCATGAAGTCGAAGCCGTTGCCGCCGTACATCGTGTCGTTGCCGCCGGTGACCGCATCGTCGAAGTTGTCACCATCGAGGACGTCGTTGCCGTCGCCACCGAAGATGAGGTCGGCACCGAGGCCGCCGGTCACGACATCGTCGCCGTCATCGCCCGACGCCACGTCGTTGCCGACGCCGCCCGAGACGAAGTCGTCGCCGTTGCCACCCGACAGATTGTCGGCTCCGGCATCGCCATAGACCGAGTCATCGCCGTCGTTGCCGGCCGCGACGTCGTTTCCGGCACCGCCGGTGACATAGTCGTCGCCGGTGCCGCCCGACAGGCTGTCGTCGCCTTCGTCGCCGCTGACATAGTCATTGCCTGCGTCGCCGTTCACGATGTCGTCGCTGTCGTTGCCGTTCAGCGTGTCGTCGCCGTTGCCGCCGGAGATGATGTCATCGTCGGTGAAGTCGGGGTCGGACGGGTCATAGGGCGATTGCTCGCCGTTGCCGGTGATGACGTCGTTACCGTCGCCGCCATTCAGCACGTCGTCGCCCAGTTGTCCGGCGATCAGGTCGTCGCCTGCGTCGCCGTTGACCAGATCGTCGCCGTCGTTGCCGTTCAACGTGTCGTCGCCGGTGCCGCCGCCGATGTCGTCATTGTCGGCGCCGCCCTGGACGAAGTCGAGGCCCGCACCGCCGCGGATGACGTCGTTGCCGGCATCGCCGTTCAGCTCGTCATCGCCGTCGTTGCCGGCCAGGTTGTCGTCGCCTTCGCCGCCGTCGATCGCATCGAAGCCGGTCCCGCCGGAGATGGTGTCGTTGCCGTCATCACCCCACAGAAGGTCGTCGCCGTCATCGCCGGTGATCGAGTCGTTGCCGCCTTGGCCAAAGATCTGATCGTCGCCGTTGCCGCCCGAAATGCTGTCGGCATGGCCGAGCCCCGGGTTATAGCCGCTCTGGTTATAGGCGTAATCGGTGTCGGCGTTACGGCCAGGGCCGCCATCGCCGAAGATCACGTCATTGCCGTTGCCGCCCGACAGGCTGTCGACGCCGTTCGAGTTGGTGCCGCCGTCGATATAATCATCGCCGTCGCCGCCGGTCACGACGTCGGTTTCGGTCCCGCCGAACAGATTGTCGTTGCCGGTCCCGCCGTCGATGGTGTCGTTGCCGGCATTGCCTTCGATGCGGTCGTCGCCCGATTGGCCGTTGAGCACGTCGTTACCGGCGTCGCCGCGGATGAAGTCGTTTCCGCCTCCGCCCCACGCGGTATCGTTACCGGCACCGCCGAGCAGCGTGTCGTTGCCGTCGGCGCCGCCATTGTCGATGCCCGAATAGACGACATTTCCAGGTCCGACGACGACGAACGAGGCCTGATCGCCGATCAGCGTGTCGTTGCCGAGCCCGCCATCGATCCGGTCGTTCCCCGAACGGCCGATGACATTGTCGTCGCCGGCATCGCCGTACAGATCATTGTCGAAATTATTGCCATAAACGGTGTCGTTCCCGCCGTTGCCGCGCGCATTGTACGGCAGGTTGGCGGTCGTGGTGATCGCATTGAGGTCGATAAAGTCGACTGCGTTCGTGCCGAGTACCTGGCCCCTCGCGGTCGTCGCCTTGGGTGCGTTAGGCGCACTTGAAGGATTAACAGTTGGCATTTCGCTATCCTCTTCGTTTCTGGTCGAATGGATGCGCTTTCGCCTGACCAGCCAAAACACACCCGGATGGCCTTGAGATTACAAGGCCATGAGCATTGGATATGGCGGGGGTCGGAGGACGAATATTCCTGCATGGGGACATGGCCGACAATTTTCTGAGGTGGTTCATTTTGGGTCAGGTCGGGCCGGATCATGGCGCCCGGACAGGCCCGCGCACGCGCGGCAACGGGGCGCCCCGTTCGAAGCGCCGCCGGCGGTCCGCTCCGGTCGCGGGGTGCCGCTAGTCGGGCCTGCGCCCGAGTGTCGAGGCGCCGGGGCGCGCGGCATCCACCGGGGGCGGCACCTTGTCGATGCGGGCCAGCCTGACGTCCTTGCCGAGCGCCGATCGTTGCGGCCGCGCGGCCGCGGCCTCCGGTAGCGGCGCCGCTTCGGGGGCGGCCGCGATGACGGGCTTGCCGAGCCGCGACGAGTCGGGGCGCGTGATCGGGTCGCCGGCGCAGCAGCGCCCCTCGACGATCGCATCGGTGTCAAGCTGTCCGATCGCGGCGAGCAGGCCGGCGCGCGCCACGAACTCCGCCCGGCGCGCCCGCTCCAGCGTCACCCGGGCCGAGAGCAGCTCGTTCTGCGCGTTGAGGACGTCGGTCAGCGTCCGGTTCCCGCCCACCGCCTCCTTCTTTATGCCTTCGGCCGCCTTCTCGATCGAGGCGACGGCCGTCTCGGCGGCGGCGATGGTGCTCTTCGCCGACTGCCACTGCGTCCAATAGCTGCCCACTTCCTCCGCCACCGTCCGCTCGGCGGAATTCGCCTGCGTCAGCCGTTGGTCGCGGACGGCGCGCGCGCGGCGAACCTCGGCATGGTCGCGCGGCTGAAAGATGGGGACGTTCAGTTCGACGCCATAATAGAGCGACGAACGATCCTTGGGCAGCTTGCCGGTGAACAGATTGGCGACGCCGCCGGTCAGATATTCATAGCCGCTCACCGCGTCGAGCTGCGGCAGCAGCGCCCCCGATGCGAAATTGACCCCGGACTTTCCGGCCTGCGCGTTCAGGCGCGCGGCGCGCAACCGCGGTGCATTTTCGGACGCGATGCGCTGCGCTTCGCCAAGCGAGCCGGGTATCGCCGCGAGCGAAGGCAGCGGCGGTGTCGCCGTGCCCGACAGGCCGCTGACCGATCGAAAGCGATAGCTGGTGACGTTGAGCTGTTCGGTCGCGGCAAGGACGCCGGCCTCCGACGTCGCGAGCCGCGCGCGTGCCAGTTCCTGATCGGTCCGGGTCGCCTCGCCGAATTCCAGCCGGCGTTCGGTCGCACGAAGCTGCTCGCCGATCGCGTCGCTCTGCGCCTGCGAATATTCCAATATCTTCCGGTTGAGATGGATGTCGGCCGCGCTGGTCAACAGTTCGAGCAGGATGTCCGAGGCGGTGCCCTGCAGGCCTGCCTCCGCCGCCTGCAGTTCGGCCTTGGCGATCTTGACCGCGTTATAGGTGCGATTGCCGTCATAGAAGCGCAGCCGAGCCTCGATCGATGCCTGTCCCGCGGTATATTCGGAGTCGCCGGCGCCGCCCTTCTTGACGTCGATCTCGCGCCTTTGGACCAGCCCGCTTGCCTGGATCGTGGGCAGATAGCCTGCCTCGGCAGACTCGAGCCGCGCCTTTGCGATGCGGACCTGCTGGCGCTGCGCCACGACATCCGGATTGAATTCGACGACGTGGCGCGCCAGCCCGGCCATCGTGCCCGACGGGATATTGCCCACTGGGGCGTCCTGCGCGGCCAGCGGCGTCGCGCCGATCACGATCGTCAGCGCGGTGCAGGACACGCCCAGCACGACCGCTCCGAATGTCGAGAAATTCCGCACTTCGCCTCTCCTGAATCTCGCTGGATTCGAGCGCGACGCCCCTTTTTTCTTATGCATGGAGACTAGTGCGCGGCGGCGCGGCGGGAAACTACCCAAACGGATATGTCCGAGGGGATAATAGACTCGCTCGGTCGAATCGAAATAGACGTCGGCTGTCTCCTGCAGCTCTGGCAGCAGGCGGCGCTATCGAGAGATCCACGTCAATCGACAGCTTCGGCTAGGGAAACAAAGTTCGAGGTATCCCAGCCAAAGACGCGCGTTCTGTCCGTACCCGGAACGTCGCGTCCACATCATGGTCGCGCATGCATTTCCTGTCGCGGGCGTTGGCGCTCGCGTCCGGCCTATGACTCATGGGGGGACCATAATGCCTTCGGATATGGAGCTTTCGACGCTTTACGCTGACGCGAATGGCGATGGTTGCGATACCTATGGCGATGCAGGTGAGTTCGGTCAGGATGAGGTGTGCCTCGGTCATGAGCGCGTCGTCGACGTGGCGTCGAATACCCGAAAGGTCTGGTACGACTATCTTGCACAGTTCGATATCGTTTCGGCGATTCTGACGGTCACGTTTCGGGGGGCCGTGCCGCGGCGCCATTCCTTCCTGATCGGACTAGACGAGGCCCGGGGCAATCCCAAGGCGATCGAGGCGCTGCTGAAGATGATGGGTCATCTGTGGCTGCGCATCGGGGACGCGCCGGTCCACCAATTCCAGATTTCCGCGGCCGATGCAGCCGTAGATTTCAGCCTCGAAGAGCCCGGCAGCGTTGATGCCGGCAGCATGCCGCGCGTCTATGATTGCGGCATCGCCATTCGGATGAGGCGGAATGGCGCGAATATCCAGGCGCTGTTCTTTCGGAAGAGCGGATGTGGGCGGTTCAGCGAGCAGGACAGCTGTTCCCTGCAGTTGATAGCGCCTCTGCTCGCCGATTCCGCCGCCGGGGTTGCGCAGCTCGCGCGCCAGTCCCGCCGCTCCGCCATGCTGGAGGGCATGTTCGATCGGGTTTCGCTGTCGATGGCGTTGCTGTCGGCGGACGCCCAACCGCTGTTCCTGAACAGCGCGGCGGCGGCGATGGTCGAACAGCGCAAATGGCTGATCCGAGCGGCCGACGGCGCGATCGTCGCGGTGGACCCCCAACAGGCGAAGCAGCTTCGCGAGAGTATCCGCCGCGCCGCGACGGCGGACGTGCCGATGGAGGATGTATTCCGGCTCGACTGCCGCAATGGCGACTGGCGCCTGGTCTATGTGATTTCGGCCAAATCGCGGTCGGAAGGCGGAACGGCGCGCTGCGCCATGATGATCATCATGGGGGCGGGCAAGGTTGACGCGCCCCGGTCGCTGCTCGAAGCCCTCGGGCTTTTGCCATCCGAGCAACGCTTCCTCGGCCACTTCCTGCGATCGAGCAGCCTGTGCAACGCGGCGGAGGGCTGCGGCCTGTCGGAGGAAACGGCGCGCACCTATCTGAAGCGTGTCCGTGCGAAGCTGGGCGTCCATCGCCAGATGGAACTTGCAGGCCTGATTTCCGGCCTGATCCTTCCGCTCCACGCCGCCGACAGCTCCCCTATCTGGGAGCAATAGGATGGCGGCAAACGCCCTGGTCGAACCGCGCGCAGCGGCAAAGGGACCCAATCCGCTCAAGGAAATATTGTGGCCGCAGCGCCGCATAGCCGCGCAGCTCATTCTCTTCTCGATGATCACCAACATGGCCGCTCTCGCCATGTCGCTTTACATGATGCAGATTTTCGACCGCGTTCTGACCAGCCAGAGCAAGGATACGCTGTTCTTTCTGATGGTCGCGATCTCGCTGGCCATCGGACTTGGCGCGATCCTCGACGGTGTGCGGCAACAGGCGGCGAACCGCGTCGGCACATGGATGGCGCAGCGGCTCGCTCCGACGCTGCTCATCCGTTCGCTCGAGCAGAGGCTGATCACACCGGGAACGCGACTGGAAGCCCTGCGCGAGCTGGCGCAGGTCAAGAATTTCATATCGACGCCCACCGTTTTCAGCGTCGTCGACATGCTGTGGGTGCCGCTCTACCTGGTGGTCGTCTTCCTCTTGCATCCCATTTTTGGCCTGATCTCGTTCGTCGGCGCCGTCGTGTTGTTCGGCCTCACCTGGTACAATGAACGGATCACGCGCAGCGCGATCAGCGAGACGCAGAAGCTGGCGGCCAGCAACATGCAATATGCGGAGTCGCTCGTCCGCAACAGCGAAGTCATCGATGCGATGGGCATGGCCAAGGATACGGTCGGGCATTGGGCCGAACGCTATTATGCCGAGACCGAGTCCGTGGATCGCACGCAGTTCCAGTCGAGCCGGGTGCTTGCCTGGATGAAGTTCGTCCGCAACCTGGTGCAGGTCATATTGCTGGGCGTCGGCGCGCTGCTCATTCTCGATCAGCAATTGACCGGCGGCGCGATGATCGCCGGATCGATCCTCATCGCGCGGCTGCTCGCACCGATCGAAGCGGCGATGAGCTATTGGAAACAGTTCGTGCTTGCGCGCGAAAGCCTGCGCCGCCTGTCGCGCTTCTGCGACCTGCCGGTCGCGCGCCCGTCGCAGATGTCGCTGCCGAAGCCGTCGGGCGCCATGGCGATCCAGGGGCTGACCTTTTTTGCGCCGGGGGTGAAGGGCGCGATCCTGAAGAATGTCACCTTCGCGATCGATGCGGGCAAGATGCTCGCGATCGTCGGGCCGTCGGCGTCGGGAAAGACGACGCTGTCGCGCCTGCTCGTCGGCGTGCTGAAGCCGAGTTCGGGTCATGTCCGGCTCGACGGCGCCGATACCTTCGATTGGATGCGCAGCGATTTCGGCCCCAACGTCGGCTATCTGCCGCAGGACGTCGAGCTTTTGCCGGGGTCCATCCGCGAAAACATCGGGCGATTTCGGCCCGACGCAAGCGATGCGGACATCATCGCGGCGGCCAAGCTGGCCGATTGCCACGACATGATCCTGCGCCTCGACGGCGGCTATGATTGCGTTCTGACCGACGGCGGGCATCAACTGTCCGGGGGACAGCGACAGAGGGTCGGGCTGGCGCGCGCGCTGTACGGACTGCCGCCGCTGGTCGTGCTCGACGAACCCAATGCAAGCCTCGACGCGCGTGGCGACGCGGCGCTGTTGGCGACGATCAAGAAGCTCAAGGCGCTGAACATGACGACGATCATCGTGTCGCATCGGTCGAACCTGCTCGAACTGGCCGACAAGATCCTGCTGATGGTGGATGGACAGGCGGCCAAATTCGGCGATGCCCGAAACGTGATTGCCGAGATGAGCGGCAGTCGGCGGGTAATCGCGCCTGGCGAGGGTGCGCCGCACGGCGACCCTGCAAAGACCAACCCGGTCATGTTCAACCAGAAGGGAGCGGAGGCATGAATGTTCCGCTTAGTCTGAGCCGCGATCCGGCGCCGCTCGCGCTGCCTGCGCCCGCCGGCCACGCGCCGGGGCCCCGGGTCCGCGGGTCGCTCCGCATGGCGCTGATCTCGATCGGCCTGTTCGTCATCGCCTTCGGGATCTGGGCCTGGGCCGCGCCGCTCAACAGCGCCGCGATCGCGCCCGGCTATCTGGAGGCGGCGGGTGGCGGGCGGCGGACGGTGCAGCATCTGGAGGGCGGGATCGTTCGTCGCTTCCTGGTCGAGGAGGGGCAGTTCGTGCGCGCCGGCGAGCCGCTCGTCGAGCTCGACGACACCCAGACCGACGCGTCCGATGCCGCGCTGCGCTCGACGCTTTACGGCCTGCTGGCGCAGGACGCGCGGCTGACCGCCGAGCGGCTGGGGCTGCGGACGATCCGCTACCCGGCCGAACTGCTCGCGGTCGCGAGCGACCCCGAGGTCAAGGAGATCATCGCCGCGTCCAACGCCGAATTCCTGTCGCGGCAGCGCGGACTTTCGGAACAGACGGCGGTCCTCACGCAACGGATCGGGCAGTCGCACGCAGATATACGCAGTTCCGACGCGCAGATCGCCGCGCTTTCCGACCAGGCCAAGCTGCTGAACGACGAGGAAATGGGCGTGAACATGCTGGTGGACGAGGGATTGGAGCGCAAGTCGCGCCTGCTCGCGCTGCAGCGGCAGCAAGCGCTCGTCGAGGGCGAGCAGGGCAAGCTGACCAACAACCTCGATCGCCTTCGCGACACCATCGGCGAAACGCGGGCCCAGATGGTGTCGCTGCGCGGTCAGGTGGCGCTGGAGGCGACGTCGCAGCAGCGCGAGGTTCAGCTCCGGATCGCCGAGGCAAGGGAAAAGCTGAAGGTCAGCGCCGACGTCCGCACCCGCCAGCAGATCGTGGCGCCGATCGAGGGGCGCGTCGCCAATCTGCGGCTGATTACGCCGGGCGGGGTCGTCGGGGCCGGGCAACCGATATTGGACATCGTGCCCTCGTCCGAAGGGATCGTGGTCGCGGCGCGGCTGCGTCCCAACGACATCGACATGGTCCATTCGGGCCTGAAGGCCGAAATCAAGCTGACGCCCTATAAGGCGCGCGTGATCCCGAACCTTCTCGGAACGGTGAAGGAGGTCAGCCCCGACGCGATCTTCGACAAGGACAGCCAGCAGATATACTACAAGGTGATCGTCCAAATCGCTCCCGAACAATTGAAGCGTTATCCCGGCGTGCGGTTGATGTCGGGCATGCCAGCCGAGGTTTACATCAACCTCGGGTCGAATTCGCTGATCCAATATCTGTTCCAGCCGATGATCGACAGTTTCAACCGATCCTTCCGGGAATCATGACCCCAAGGCGGCTTCGAGCTGAGGTGTGGGCCGGGGCCTAGCGCTCCGGAAGAGGGGGAAGGAAGTTGTCCGGATACGGATTACTTTGCCAGGGCATCCACCAGGCGGTGCAGGGGACTGCGCTGGGGGTGGCGGTCACCATCGGGATCGGCGGTACCGGATCGGCCGGCGTACCCGGCCCGGCGATATTTCCCCCGTACACGCGCTATGGGCCGATCGCTTCCTACCCCTCCAATCGTGCGTTCGACGTGCCGCTTGACGTCGTGCTGCCGGCTGTTGCCGCGCGGCGTACCCGAAAGCATGCGTTCCCCCCGACGTCGTCGACGCGGCCCCTGATCGACAAAGCGGACGCGGTGGGGCCACCTTTGGTGCTCGACGAAATGGCGGGGACGGAGCCTCCTTATGTGGGGATGCTGGCGCCGGTGTTGGCCGATGCTCCGGCCTTGCCGGGCGGGGCGCCGGACTATGCACCTTCGGCATCGGCGCTGCCGTTGTTGGCCGACACGCTGGTGCCTGCCGCCGATGCGTCGCCGTTCCTCGATGCGGCCCCGCTGTCGGACCCTGCGGCCCATGCACTCCCCTCGACGGCGCAAATCTTTGGCGGAGAAGCCGCCGCGGCGCCCTGGCTCGGCGATCCGGGCCCGAAGCGGCAGGCGGCGATCGCGCTCGCCGACATGGGATCGCGGCACGCCTTTGCCCCCGCTGCGGCGCTCAACGGCCAGGCTCCGCACGCCGCCGGCGAGCCGATGTCGACAGCCCCCGATCGTGACGACGACGATCCGGCCAGCGGTGTTCCGAGCCGCGACATGGACGTCGCCGCCGACAGCACCGCGACCGACGGCGCGGCGCGCGAGGGCGATCTCCTGTCGCTCCAGACGCTGTCGCGCGGCGGGCTGGCGCTGTCGGGCGGCTATTCGTCGATCGAGGGACCGATCGCGTCGATCAAGCTGTCGCGCACGAACATCGGCGCGCCGGGCCGCGACATCAGCGTGTCGGCGCGCTATTCAAAGGTCCAGACGCTCGTCGAGCTCGGCGCGGTCGACGGCAATCTGCTGGGCAGCAAGTTCGCTGTGGCGCCCACCTTCTTTTATTCGCGCTCGACCGCGGTCGGTTTCGACAAGGCCGACAGCGCCTCGCTGTTCGTCCAGTCGGCGCGGGGCATCAACTTCTATGTCGGGCGGCAGCTCGACCGCGGGTTTCGCGTCGCCGCCAACTACCGCTTTTCCGACGAGGACTTTCGCATCCGCCGGAAGAACGCTCTCTGCGACGTCGGCATTCACGGCACGCTCTTCTGCGACGCGCTCGGCCCGTCGACCAGTTCGGTCTTCAGCGTCGCGCTCAGCCTCGACCGGCGCGACAGCGCGACCGATCCGACGCGCGGTTTCCAGCTTCGCGTCACGCAGGATATCGCCGGTCCGGGGGGCACGACGCGTTATGTCCGGATCCGCGCGGGGGGCACTTTTCACCGCCGCCTCAGCGGCAACCTCGATGTCTCGCTGGGGCTGGAGGGCGGCTATATGAAGGGCTTCGGCGGCCGCGATATCCCGCTGTTCGATCGCTTCTATATCGGCGGCAACAGCATGCGCGGCTTCGACCTTCGCGGCCTGGGGCCAAAGGTGATCCCCGTCAACGCCGGTCCGGGGCAGGCAACCGCGATCGGCGGCAGCGCTTACTATGTCGGGCGGCTCGAGCTGTCGATGCGCCTGGACGGCGCTCTGGATAAGTTTGGGGTAACACCGAGCATATTCGTCGATGCCGGGTCGGTTTTCGGCACGCGGCGATCCGAACTGGGGCCGGGTGAAGTGCTGATCGGCAATTCGGCAAAGCCGCGCGTTGCGGTCGGCTTCGGCCTGTCGTTCAACCTCGCGCCGGGCAAGCTTCGCTTCAACATCGCGCAGCCGGTCGTGCGTCAGGCAGGCGATCGTTCGAAGGCGTTCTCGATCACCTTCGGTACGGCATTCTAAACATTGATGTTCGGGGGCCGGAGGGTCTGCGGGTCGCCTCTGTTCAATGAAGATCGGCCGATTTTGACACAGCGTTTTCCATATGTCCCCAACAGGGAATGACGGGAAATTTCAATTTCCAGCATAGCAGATCGGGGATGGCGCGTTGCTTTAGGGGGCGTCCATGGGTGTCAATGTCGTTGAAAAGGCATGCGCTGCCGCAGGTCGCGGTTGGGACGGTTCGGCGTGAGCGCTTCCGCAAGTCAGATCGGTATCGAGATCGGCGAGCCGCTGCCGGCGCGCCTCCGCCGCCTTCGCGAGGAATGCGGCATGAGCCGGTCCGAACTCGCCGAACGAACCGGGCTCAGTCGGCCGACGATCTGGGCGTGGGAATCGGGACGGACACAGCCGCGCCAAAGCAATCTACAGATGCTCGCGAACGCGCTGGGGATCGCGGAGATCGACCTGGTCGGCCGAAGCGACACCGCCGCCTATCGCTTCGACCAGGAGATGATCGGCCCCGAGGTGTGGCAGAATAACGAGATTCCCGATGGGCTTGCGAACCCGCAGCGTCTGAGCATCATGATCCATGCCGCGCGCCTGGCGATCGCGGCGCTTGCGGGCATCAAGTCGCAGAATGTGAAGATATCGATCGAACTCTAGGCGATCCGAAAAGCCGACCGGCCGGTTTCAGCCAAATTGATACGGCTGAATACCCTCGCCCAGAAAAGCATTGTTTCCTACCCGCTCGGCGGCGGCGGCATCGTCGTAGAGAAAGGGAAGAAACGCATAACGCCGCCCCCGCGTGATGGGCGTCGCTTCGTGCAGCAAGCCGCAGCCAAAGACGATCGCGCCCCCCGGCGGCGCGCGATAGGTGCGGTTTCCGAATTCGGGAAAGCGCAGCTCGCCGCCGTCGAAATCCGCGTTGAGGTTGATCGTCACGGCAAAGCGCCGATGGGCGGTGCCCTTCGTCGTATTGTCGCGATGCGGGCGGAAATGGCCGCCGATAGTGGCGTCGTAACAGGCCACAATATAACGCTCCATGCGGGATGCATCAAAGCTGAAGGCCTTTTTGATGGCGGGCCGCAGGCAGTGATGGACGCGCGCGTTGAGCAATCCGCAAAGCGCCTCGTCCTTGATCGCCAGGTCCGATCGGCGCTTGTACGAATGGTCGATGACCGAAACCGTCTTGCCGTCGATTTCGCGCATGAAGCCCGAATCCTCGCCGCCGTCTTCGTCATAGAGCCGGATTAGCCGTGCGCAGGTCGATCGATCGAGCACGCGCGGCACCAGCAGCACGGGGGCCCAGTCGCCGGGCGCCACCTCGTCGATCAGGCGATCGGCCAGCGCCAGCGCATCGGCGGCGCGCGCCAAGGAATATCGACCCGCCACGCGCAACTGCCGGTCGAGAACCAATATATAGGGTTCATAACCGGGCGAGTCTTCGCCAGCCGCACCGAATGGCGTGCTGATCGATCGTTCCTCGTCGATCAGGAAACGGATGCCCGGAATGCGGGTCTTGACGCGTCCGGTCGCCGCGTCATCGGGGTCGCCACTGATGCCGAAGAAACAGCAGTGGAAATCGTCGAAGCGATCGGCGGCGGCCATGAACAGGTCGAGCGCAGCCTTTGCCGACGGATCGGCGGCGGATTCCATGAACATCAGGATGACCGCGCGCCCCGCAACGGTGTGGAAGGTGAATTGGGGATTGCCGCCCAGCACGGGCGCTTTGAACCAGGGCGCCGGGGTTCCGAATGCGGGCTTCGGTATCGAGCCCAATGTCATTGGCTTGTTCATCGGCCGCCCCCGTGATTCCGAGGCGTCGCTCCATGGCCGACATGCGCGGCAACCGGGATTTGCGTCGCCTTCTTTGCCGTTCCATGCCCGCTTGGCGGGAATAACGGAAGGCCCGTCGGCGCCACATAGTCTTGAGGGGTACGCCATAGGGGGAGGTGCCCGTCATCGGCCTTGTCCGCCCGATATCGGGCACATCCCGGCGGCCGACGAAAGGGGCTGGACCACCGCCGCGCGTCCGGCCATCAACGGGATGAGAGGCCGCCATTTCATGCTGAAACGCCACCGCTGGATCGTCTTTGCGTTGTTGGGGCTGCTGTCCGGCGCGGCCTTGTTCGTCGTGGTGCTGATGGCGATCGCGACGGGCGGGAGCGGGCCGTCCTCGACCGCCAATCTGGGCGACGCGAGGATGCGCGACCTATATTCGCCATCGATCTCCAAAGACCCCTATGTCCAGGACCAGTGGGAAAAGTCGATCCAGGCGTTGGAGGCGGCTTGCCGGGAGAGCGGCCAATATTGCGAAGAGGCGCGGCAGGCGCGCCGATCGACGAACAGATAGGCCGCCAGCTTGCGGTTGCGGGAATGGGGGCGGGCGGTTAGCCAATATCCATGACCCGCTTTCGTTCGCGCTTTCGCGCTTCGCTTTTTTCGCTGGCCGTGGTTGCCCTCGTCAGTCCGGCCGCTGCGGCGGATACCATCCTGTACAGCAACGCCACCGTCATCGACGGGACCGGCGCCCCGGCACGGCCGCATCAGGACATTCTGGTCGAGGGCGAACGGATCCTCGCCATTGGCGGGCAGGGCAGCCTGGGCGACCGCGCCGTCGGCGCGCGCAGCGTCGACCTGACGGGCCGTTATGTCATCCCTGGCCTGATCGACAGCCACGTACATCTCGCGACGCCGCCCAATCGGTCGCGAGCGGAGGCGATCCTTCGCCGCCAGCTCTATGGCGGGGTCACCGCCGTGCGCGACATGGCCGACGATCTGCGCGCGGTCGGCGATTTGTCGCGCGCCTCGCTGGTCGGAGAAATCCCGGCGCCCGACATCTATTATGCCGCGTTGATGGCGGGGCCGCCCTTTTTCCAGGATCCGCGCGTGCTTGCCGTCAGCCGCGGCTTTCAGCCGGGAACGGCGCCGTGGATGCAGGCGATCGACAAGGCGACCGACCTGCGCAGCGCGGTCACGCTGGCGCGCGGTACCTCCGCGACGGCGATCAAGATCTATGCCGATCTGCCCGCCGAACGCGTCCGCGCGATCACGGCCGAGGCGCACCGCCAGCATATGATGATCTGGGCGCATAGTTCGGTCTTTCCGGCAAAGCCGCTCGATGTCATCGCCGCGGGCGCCGACGCGATCAGCCATGTCTGCTATCTCGGTTATCAGGCGCAGCCGCAAAATCTTGCCGCCTATGAGGATCGGACGCCCGTGCGGGAGGAGCTGCTGGCGCCGTCGGGCGATGATCCCGTCGTCGCCCGCCTGTATCGCGCGATGCTCGACCGGGGGACGGTCCTCGATGCGACGGGCAGCCTGTTCGTGAAGTTCGAGGCCGAGCGAAAGGCACATCCCGACAAGAAGCCGCTGCGCTGTAGCGGGGCACAAACGATCCGCCTGACACAGCAGGCGGTGCGCGCGGGCGTTCCGATCTCCACCGGCACCGACTTCGTCAATCCGGCGAGCGGCGCGTGGCCGGAGGTGCATGAAGAACTGCGCTACCTGGCTGTGGACGTCGGCATGCCGCCGCTCGCCGTGATCCATTCGGCGACGCTGGTGGGTGCGCGCGCGGCGGGGCAGGCAAAGGACATGGGGTCGGTCGAGGCAGGCAAGCTTGCGAATTTCGTCGTGCTGACGGCGGACCCGCTGATCGATATCGGCAATATCGAACGGATCGAAATGACGGTGAAGCGCGGCCGCGAATATCGCCGCGCCGATTATGTTCCGGTGACGGCAAAGGAGCTTGGCGATGACGATTGAACGGCGGAGCATGATGATCGGCGCGGCAGGGCTGGCGGCGACCGCGATGCTGCCGCGCGGCGCCCTGGCGGCGGCGAACGACAGCCGCAAGTGGGTCATCGTCAACGCGCTCGGCGGCGTGGCCGATCCGAACGATCCCGATGCCGTCGATCCCTTTTCGCCGCGCGTGCTGGCAGAGGCGCATGCATCGGGCGTGACCGCGATCAACTGCACCCTCGGCTATGTCGCCGGCCCTGCCGAACCGTTCGAAAAGAGCGTTGCCGACGTGGCCGAGATGGACATGCTGCTTCGCCGCTATCCGCGCGATCTGGTCAAGATATTGAGCGTCGCCGATATCCGCCGCGCAAAGGCGGAAAAGCGGATCGGGATCATCTATGGGTTTCAGAACGGCGCGATGATGGGGAAGGACGCGGGCCGCGTCGACATCTTCGCGAACATGGGCGTGCGCATTTTCCAGATCACCTACAATCCGGCGAACCAGCTCGGCGGCGGGTCGATGGCGGCAGATAATCCGGGGCTTACGGCCTTTGGGCACGAGGTGATCGAACGGCTCAACGCGCAGAGGATGATCGTCGACCTGTCGCATAGCGGCGAGCGCACGTGCCTGGAGGCCGCGCGGGCGTCGAAGGCACCGATCTCGATCAACCACACCGGCTGCCGCGCCGTCACCGACCTGCCGCGCAACAAGACCGATGCGGAACTGAGGCTGGTGGCGGAAAAGGGCGGGTTCGTCGGCATATATTTCATGCCGTTCCTGAACCTGTCGGGCCATGCGCGCGCTGAGGACGTCGTCGCGCATATCGACCATGCCGTGAATGTCTGCGGCGAGGATCATGTGGGGGTCGGCACCGACGGCACGGTGACGCAGATCGACGACCTGAAAATCTATGAAGCGGCGCTGGCGAAAGAGATCGAGGCGCGCCGCGCGGCCGGCATCAGCGCGACCGGCGAGCGGCCCGACACCTATCCTTTCGTGGTCGACCTGCGCGGACCCGACCAGTTCCGCAAGCTGATCGACCTGCTGGCCGCGCGCGGCTATTCGTCGCGGCGGATCGAAAAGATCGTGGGCCAGAACTTCCTGCGGCATGCCGAAGGCGTGTGGGGTGGCTGACCCGATCGCCTTCATCGACGCGGCGGAGGTGCGGGCACGGCTGAGCCATGCCGACTGCATCCCGTTGATGAAACGGGCGATGGCCGCGCTGTCGGGCGGGCATAGCCAGCAATTGCTGCGCGGGATCATCGACCTTGGCGGCGGCGACCTGTTCGGGGTGATGCCGGGCGCGCTCGACGGTGCGGGTTTCGGGGCAAAGATCATCAGCGTCTTTCCTGCAGCGGCCGCCCATGGCGCGTCGCATCAGGGCGTCATCATCCTCTTTGACCGTGCAAGCGGCGCGCCGGTGTGCGTAATCGACGCGGGCGAGGTCACGGCGATCCGCACTGCCGCCGCCACCGCCGCGGCGACCGATGTGCTTGCGCGGCCCGATGCGCGACGGCTAGCAATTCTGGGGACCGGCGAGCAGGCGTGGCACCATGTCGCTGCGATCCGGCATATCCGCACCCTTGACGAGGTGGTGTTGTGGGGACGTGCGCCGGACAAGGCGCAGGCGCTTGCGGGGCGGATCGCCGACCTGGGGTTTTCGGTGCGCGTGGCGGGCTCTGTTGCAGAGGCGGCGGCGGACGCCGACATCATATGTGCCCTCACGGCAGCGCCAGATCCCATCCTGTTCGACCGCGACGTCGCCGATGGAGCCCATGTCAATGCCGTGGGTTCGAGCCACGCCGGACCGTTCGAGATTGACGAGGTGCTGGTTGCGCGTGCGCGCTTCATTCCCGATCACCGCGAGGGCGTTCTGGCGCAGGGTGCGGAATATCTGCGCGCGAAGTCGGCTGGGCTGATCGACGAAGGCCATGTGCTGCCGGAAATCGGCCACGTCTTTTCCGGCGGCGCGCCTGGACGCATCTCCGCAAGCGACGTGACGATTTACAAGTCGCTGGGCTCGATCGTTCAGGATCTTGCCTGCGCCGCCTGGTTGTGGCGACCGGGGCGCCAGATGACGAAACTGTAATCCCGCCGTCATCGGGCGGGCAGGAGGCCCGGCGCATAAGGGGGGCGTCGGATGAGCCGGTCCCAACCCATCCCCCTGACCCTGGCAGTGGACCGGTTCATCCAGGCGACGCCCAATCAACGGGGCGGATCAACTGTCTAGGAGCCTAAATATGCGTAACATTGCCAAGCTCGCTACCGCCGCCGCCCTGTCGCTGGCGATCGCCAGCGGATCCGCCTTTGCGGCGACCACGCCCGCCACGCAGCCGGTGAAGAAGGCCGCCACGACCAAGGCGCCCGTGAAGAAGGCCGCCTATCATGCGGCGAAGAAGACGGAGAAGAAGGGCCAGTAAGCCCGGCGACCCCTTCCGTCCACGAAAAGGCCAGTCCGCACCTTGCGCGGGCTGGCCTTTTGCATGGGCGCCGCAAAACCGCTTCGGCGCGGCTTCGCGCATGGCGGATGCGCAAAGGCTTTACAGCGGATCAGCGTCAGGTCATGCCCGGGTTGGCAGGACTGACGTGAACCCGATCCATCCCATCTATGCCTCTATGGCGCCGACGATCTTCGAACATATGTCGGCGCTCGCCAAGGCGCATGGCGCGATCAACCTGGGACAGGGGTTCCCCGACGACCCGCCGCATCCCGACATGGTCGCTGCGGTCGCGCGGGCCGTTCGGGAAAAGTCGAACCAATATCCGCCGGCCTTCGGGCTTCCCGAACTGCGCGCGGCGATATGCGATTTCTACCGAAGGCGGCAGGGGCTCGCCCTGTCGACCGACCAGGTCGTCGTGACCTCCGGCGCGACCGAGGCGCTTGCCGCCGCCATCCTGACGCTGGTCAAGGAGGGCGACGAGGTTCTGCTCTTCCAGCCGGCCTATGACAGCTATGCGCCGATGATCCGCCGCGCGGGCGGGACGCCGGTTTCGATCCACTTGCGCCCGCCCGACTGGCGCTATGACGCAGAGCAGCTCGCGGCGGCGATCACGCCGCGAACCCGACTGCTGATCCTCAACGATCCGCTCAATCCTGCGGGCAAGGTCGCGAGCGAGGCCGAACTCGCGATGATCGCCGACACCTGCATCCGCCACGACCTCATCGCGATCTGCGACGAAGTATGGGAGGATGTGCGCTTCGACGGCCTTCCGCACCGCTCGCTTCTGGCAATGGCGGGCATGGCGGAGCGCGCGGTCAAGATCGGATCGGCCGGAAAGATATTCGGCCTCACGGGTTGGAAGACCGGGTGGCTGTGCGCGTCCGGCGACCTGGCGCAGGCGTTGGGCCGCGCGCATCAGTTCCTGACCTTTACGACGCCGCCCGCGCTGCAATGGGCGGTGGCCGAGGGGTTGGGGCAATCCGACGACTGGTTCGCGCCGCAGCACCGCCGCTGGGCCGTATCGCGCGAGCAACTCTCCCGCGGGCTGGATGCGGCGGGCTTCGTGGTCCTGCCCGGCGCCGCGACCTGGTTCCTGTGCGTCGACCTTGCCGCTTCGGGCATCGCGATTTCGGATCGCGACTTCAGCGAGCGGGCGGTACGCGAGGCCGGCGTGGCGACGATCCCGGTTTCGGCCCTGTGGGAGGGTGAGGGGCCGAGCCACATATTACGCCTCTGCTTTACGAAGGACGGCCCCACGATCGACGCGGCCGTGGAGCGCCTGAAGCGATTTCGCGAAACCCCCTAAACGTCCGCAGTTGGCGTTTCGCCGTCGCCCATGGCTCGCTTCAGCGTCGACTTGATGTTGCGGAGCAGGCGGCGGAGCGCGATGATCACCACGACCGCGGCGACCAGCATCACAATCGCGATGACGATCGCCAGTGGCGGATAGGCGATAGCAAGCGCCAGCAAGCCGCCCGTTGCGATATCTTCGCTGCTCGATACCGCGACGTTGCTGAACGGTTCGGGGCTGACGTTGACGACCGCGCGCGTCGTCGCCTTCGCGCCATGGCTGAGCAGCGCGCCGCCGCCGCCGAGCAGGAAGGCGACGACCTGCCATGTCGGATCCGACGCGTCGACGAGCGCGAGCGCGAGCAGGGCGCCGCCGAGCGGACGGATGATGCTGTGGATGGTGTCCCAGGCGGAATCGACCCAGGCGATCTTGTCGGCAAGAAACTCGGCAAGCGTGCCGACCGCGGCGACGCCGAGCACCCAAGGGCTGGCGAGGATCTGCAGCGCCTTCAGATGTTCGGGAAGCGGCAGCCAGCCGAAGTGCATCGCGATGCCGGTCGCCAGAATGGTCAGATAGAGCCGCCATCCGGCCAGCAGGCTCAGGCTGCCGGCGATGCCCAGAATCTCCAATATCCCCATGGCCCTGCTCCCCACATCGGCCTGCGTGCTGTGCGCATCTTGCACCCCTGTCGAGGCCGGAGCAATGGCCTGTCGCTGTCGCCAGATGACAAGGCCGCAAAGCGGGCTTATCGGTCGAAGCATGACCGACACCATTTCATCGCTGCCCGAAGGCGCCATCCCCGCTGCGACGCTCGTTATCATGCGCCCCACCGAGACCGGCGGGCGTGACGAGATTTTGATGGTCAAGCGTTCGACCAACATGGCCTTCGCGGCCGGAGCGGTCGTCTTTCCCGGCGGGCGCGTCGATCCCGACGATTATCTGGTCGCGCGCCAGCACGGGTTCACCGACGAGGCGGAGGGCGCGGCCCGCGTCGCGGCGCTGCGCGAGACGCTGGAGGAGACCGGGCTCGCGGTTGGTTGGCCGACCCTGGCGGAAGAGGATCTCGAAGAGGTGAGGCAGGCGCTGCTCGCGAGATCGTTGCTGTCCGATATCCTGGAGGCGCGCGGCGAACGAATCGCGCTGGATTCGCTCGTTCCGTTCGCGCGCTGGTGCCCCAATTTCAAAGAGGCGCGGACCTTCGATACGCGATTCTATGCCGTCATGGCGCCACATCACGGGCACGAGTTGACTGTCGAGGAGGCCGAGCACAGCCATATCTTCTGGTCGACCGCGCAAGACACGCTCGACATGGCCGATCGCGGTGAGGTGTCGGTTATCTTCCCGACGCGGCGCAATCTGGAGCGATTGGCCCAGGCTTCCGATTTCCCAGCTTTTGCGGCGCACGCAGCACAATTTCCAGTCGAACTCGTCACGCCCTGGATCGAAGACCGCGATGGGGGGTCGCATCTCTGCATTCCCGGCCACCTCGGCTATCCGGTCACCAGCGAGCCGTTCGATCGGGTTCGGCGTGGGTAAATTAACACCATTTCGGCGATATTTCTTAGATTTAGCAATTTCATAACAAATGCTGCCTAGGCAAATCATCGTTGCAATTGAGAGCGACACTGCCTACAGAGGTTGGGCAGATTCATACTAGTGACACAAAACTGGCATGATTCGAGAAGACTATTTTTCCAGTGGACGGAGAATAAGATGAACTTGCTTAAGAAGGCTGCGGTCTCCCTCGCAGCAATGTCGATGATTGCGGCTCCGGTCGCAGCCTCGGCCCAGACCCGTGCGGCTTCGGACGTTGCCGGTGAAAGCGAACTCGAAGGCAGCACCAGCTGGATCATCGCGATCGTTGCTCTGGTTGCCATCGTGGGCGGCATCATCATCGCCTCGGACAACAATAGCGACACGCCGACCAGCCCGTAATCTGGTTGTGAAATACCGAAAGGCTCCGAGCTTCGGCTCGGGGCCTTTTGTGCATCTGGAGCAGGCGTTGGCCTGCTGAGCGACATCGGATCGCTCTTACGCCCGGATTGTTCGGGCTTTTTTTTTTATAGCTGGATGCCGCGAACCGCGCGCGACCGGGCGAGCGGAATCGATTGCCGCGCCTTCGTCAATGCGCCCGCGTCAATCGGTGCCAGCGTGAGGTCATAGCCACCGTCGCCTGATCGGTTGCCCGCCGTCGCCTCCGCCAGAAGCTTGCCCCAGGGATCGACCGCCAGGCTGTGCCCAAAGGTGGCGCGGCCATCGGCGTGCGTGCCGGCCTGCGCAGCGGCGAGGACGTGGCAAGCCGTCTCGATCGCGCGGGCGCGAAGCAGGACGTGCCAATGGGCCTCTCCAGTCGATACGGTGAAGGCGGCGGGAACCGCGATCACCTCTGCGCCCTGGTCGACAAGGGTGCGATATAATTCGGGGAATCGCAGATCGTAACAGACGCTAAGGCCCAGTCGGCCGATCGGCGTATCGACCACCGTCACCGCTTCACCGCCGGCATAGGCGGCCGATTCGGTCCAGTTTTCGCCCGAGGGCAGGGTGACGTCGAACATGTGGATCTTGTCATAGCGGGCGGCGATCCGGCCGTCGGCGGCGATGATATGGCTGCGGTTGACGCGGCGTGTGCCGTCTTCCGACAAAAGCGGCATCGAACCCGAGTGCAGCCAGATCCCGTGCCTTTGCGCGATTTCCTGCAGCGCGGCGGGCCAGGGGCTTTCCCCTTCGCGCAGGATGTAAGATGCCGATCGCGTGCGGTCGCGGTCGAGCAGCAGCGACATTTCGGGCAGGAACGCCATCGAGGCACCGCGCGTTGCCGCATCACCGACGGCGCGATCGATCGTCGCCAAATTTGCCGCTGGATCGATGCCGCTCGTCATCTGGACGAGCGCGGCGGTCGGGGTGGAAGTGGGCAATGCGGGTTCCATCAGCCTTGGCTAGGCCGGTATGGGGTGGAGGACAAGGCGTCCGTCGAAGTTCAGTGGCCAGTAAGGTTTGAAGGCGATAAGGTCGACCAATGTCTTATCTCTCCCCGCGCGTTTCGCGTCGTTTGCTCCGTTCGATTCTTCCGGCCTGCACCGCCGCCACGGCGTTCCTGCTGATACCCGCGGTATCAGCGCAGGACACCGCAGCGCCGGTCGCCGCGAAGGGTGTGAAACCGACGCCCGCGGTACAAGCGGGCTCGAAAGACGACTGGCTTTATGCGGGCAGCGATATCCCGCGCGATACCGGCTGGCAGTTCGGCGTCCTGCCCAACGGCGTACGCTATGCGGTGCGCAACAATGGCGTGCCGCCGGGACAGGTTTCGATCCGCGTGCGCATGGACGTGGGATCGATGTTCGAGACCGACAAGGAGCGCGGCTTCGCGCATCTGTTGGAGCATCTGACCTTTCGCGGTTCCGAACATATTCCGGATGGCGAGGCGAAACGCATCTGGCAGCGGTTCGGGGTGACGTTCGGCAGCGATTCCAACGCACAGACGACGCCGACGCAAACGGTGTATCAACTCGACCTGCCCAGCGTGACACCGGCCAACCTCGACGAAAGCATGAAATTGCTTTCGGGCATGGTGCGCGAGCCGTTGATTTCGGAGACGGCGGTGACGGCCGAACGCGGCGTCGTGATGTCGGAACTCCGCGAATCCGATGGTCCGCAAAAGCGGATCGCAGACCAGACGACATCACATCTCTTTGCCGGACAGTTGCTCGGCGACCGTTCCCCGATCGGCACCAATGAATCGCTCGCGGCGGCGCAGGCGGATACCGTGCGTGCCTTCCATGATCGTTGGTATCGTCCCGACCGTGCCGTCGTGGTCATGGTCGGCGACGGCGACCCGGCCGAATTCGCGCGCCTGATCGCGAAATATTACGGCGACTGGAAAGCCAATGGCCCCGCGCCGAAGCAGCCCGATTTCGGCAAGCCGAACGTCAAGGCGCCAGTTGCCAAGACGATCGTCGAGGCTAACCAGCCGCTGGCGGTCACGCTGGCGATGCTCCGCCCGTGGCAGAAGCGGGTCGACACGGTCGAGAATACACGCCGACTTTACCTTGAGTATATCGCCCAGGCGCTGGTCAACCGCCGCCTCGAAAATCGGGCGCGCAGCGGTGGCAGCTATCTCGTCGCCACGGTCGAACAGCAATATGTCAGCCGCAGCGCGGACGTCACGATGGCTCAGATCGTGCCGCTCGCCGACTGGAAGGACGCGCTTGCCGACGTCCGCGGCGTCATTGCCGATGCGGTGACGACGCCGCCTTCGCAGGCCGACATCGACCGCGAAGCCAACGAGATCGAGGCCTTCCTCGTGAAGGAACTGGAAAACGCGCGGAACGAGCCGGGCGCCCGCCTGGCCGACGATATGGTGCGCGCGGTCGACATCAACGAAACGGTGACCAGCCCGCAGGGACAGGTCGACATGTTCAAGGCGATCCGTGCGTCGGCGACGCCGAAGGTGATGCTCGACGTCAGCAAGGCCATCTTCAATGCGCCGGTGACGCGCGTCGTGCTGACGTCGCCGACTGCGGTTGCGGGCGGCGATGGCGCGCTGCTTGCCGCGTTGGCCGCACCTGCAAAGATCCGCGATGACCGTCTTGCGGCGGTAAAGGCGGACATGAGCCAGCTTCCCGCTTTCGGGCAGCTGGGAGAGATCGTTTCGACGACGCGGCTTCCGGGGCTGCGCGCCGAGCGGATCGAGTTCGCGAACGGCGTGACCGCGCTGGTCTCGGACAATAAGGTCGAGCCCGGAAAGGTACGCGTGAACATCCGCTTCGGGACCGGGAACCGCAGCGTTGCGGCCGACGCGCCCAATCTCCTGTGGACCGGCGACTATGCGCTCGTCGCGAGCGGCATCGGGCCTTGGGGGCAGAATGAGATCGACCAGCTGACCAACGGCCGTCAGATTCAGATGAACTTCTCGATCGAGGACGACGCCTTCGAACTGTCGGCGGAAAGCAGGCCGGCCGACATCGCCGACCAGATGAAACTGATGGCTGGAAAGCTGGCGTTTCCGCGCTGGGATGCGGCGCCGATCGATCGGTTGCGCGTGGGGTATCTGACCGGCTACGACCTCAACGATGCGACGCCCAACGCCGTGCTCGACCGTAACATGCGTGGCTGGCTCACCGATAATGATGCGCGCTGGACGGCTCCGGACAAGCCCGCGATATCGGCGCTGACGCCCGCCACCTTCCGCGCTTTCTGGGAACCTCGCCTCGCCTCGGGTCCGATCGAGGTGCAGCTTTTCGGCGACCTTTCGTCGGTCGACTATCGCCAGATTCTGGCGAGCACCGTTGGCGCCCTGCCGACGCGCAAGCCGATCGCGCCGCCGTCGGGACAGGCGGTCGCCTTCGCCCAGCATACGGCCTCGCCGGCCGTCGCCTATCATACGGGCGAAAAGGGACAGGCAGCGGCCATGACTGCCTGGCCGACCGGAGCGGGCCTGGCCAATCCGCGCGACCAGCGCGGCATGGATGTACTCGCGGCGATCTTCAACGATCGTCTGTTCGACCGGCTGCGCGCCGAACAGGGCGCGAGCTATGGCCCGGTGGTCGATAGCCACTGGCCGACGGGTTTCGACAACAGCGGCGGCTATCTGCTCGTCGGCAGTCTGTTGGCGCCGAAGGATATCGACCGCTTCTATTCGATCGCAAAGGACATTGCGGCCGACCTGGTCGCCAATCCTGTCGGAGCGGACGAACTGGCGCGCAACGCCGGGCCTATCCGTGAACAGGTCGCGCGTGCTTCCACGGGCAACGTCTATTGGATGTTCCTGCTCGAAGGCGCGACGCGCGATCCGCGCGTGACCCAGGCGGCGCTGTCGATCGAGGACGATATCAGCAGCGTGACCCCTGCCGATATCCAGCGGCTTGCACGGCAGTATCTGCTGCCGGCACGCCAATGGTCGATCGCGATTCTGCCGAAAGGCATGACGCTGGCGGATGCAAGTGCGCAGGGCGCGCCCACAGGTTCGGGCGGACGCTGAGGACCGGCCCTATCTAGACGCTGCCGCTACCCGGGGTGGGGCGCGTCCTGCGGATACGCGGTTCATGTTCGAGCTGGCCTTTGGTCATGATGTCGTGACGCATCTTGGCGCGCACGTCGTGGATCGATGCAATCACCGGCCCCATCGCGACGCCAAGGTCGATCAGCACCGCCTCGGCAAGCTGTAGCGAGCTTTCGAGCGTTTCGGGCACCGCATCATTCGCCCCCGCGCGATAGAGCGCGGCGGCGTGATCGGCATCGCGTGCGCGGCTGATGACCGGCAGATCGGGATATTTCTGCTTGAGTTGGCGCGTCATGCGCAATTGCTGGACCGGATCGTCCATCGTCAGGACGATCGCGTTGGCGCTCTCTATTCCCAGCTTATCGAGCGCACCCGGACGCGCGACGTCGGCGAACCGGACGATGAAGCCGTCGCGTCGGGCGGCAGCGACCGTGTCGATATCGGCATCGACGGCGATGTAGGGCCGGCCATGTTCGCGCAGCAGCTCGGCGACCGTGTGCCCGACACGCCCGAAACCGACGACGACGGTGCGTCCCTCGGGCGTTTCCTCGGCCTGCTCATAGCCGGAGCGCATCTCGATCCGCCGCGCGACGTCGTGCCCGATACGTGCCAGCAACGGGGTGATGGTCAGGCCGATGGCGGTAACAAGCTGCCAGAATTCGGCGGTGCTGCGGCTGATGATCTGCGCCTGAAGCGCGGTCGCGAGCACGATCAGCGTGGTTTCCGACGGGCTGGCCATCAGCAGGCCCACCTCGGCGGCGGTGCCGCGTCGGACGACGCCTGAAAAGCGCAGCAAGGCGGCGGTGACCGTCGCCTTGACGAGCACGACGCCGACGACCGCGGCGATCAGTTCGGGCCACAGCGCCGCGATGCTTTTCAGGTTGAGCCCCATCCCGACGCTGATCAGGAAAACCCCGAGCGCCAGCCCTTTGAACGGCGCGGTAATCGCCTCGACTTCATTGTGATATTCGGTTTCGGCAATCATCAGGCCCGCGAGCAGCGCGCCGACGATCGGCGATAGCCCGACAGCGGCCGTGGCTAGCGCGGCGACGATCACGACGAGCAGGCTGGCCGCGAGGAACAGTTCGGGATCTTTCGCTCGGGCTGCCTGGGCGAATATCTTCGGCAGCAGGAACCATCCCCCAATGGCGAGGCCGGCGACAACCAGTGCGCCCTGCCACAGGGTCGTCAATAGCTGCTCGGCGCTGTCGCCCGAGGCGGCAGGCGACAGTGCGGCAAGGATGAAGATGATCGGGACGAGTGCCAGATCCTCGAACAGCAGCATCGAGAATGCCGAGCGGCCGACCGCCGACTTCATGCCCGCGATCGGGAGCACAAGCGCAGTGGAGGAGAGGGCGAGCGCGATCCCCAGGCCATAAGCGGCGGCGGTCGAAAGATTGCCGAACAGCAAAAGCGCGGTGCCGAGGATCAGCCCGCACAGCCCGAGTTCCGCCGCGCCGATCCCGAACACCAGCTTGCGCAGCTGCCACAGGCGGCGAAAGGATAATTCCAGCCCGATCGAAAAGAGCAGCAACACGATGCCCAGTTCGGCGAATAGCGCAATCTCTTCGGCCGATCCGATCGTTATGTGGCGCAGCCAGGGATAATCGCCCGTCAGCGCGCCGAGCCCCGATGGCCCCACGAGCAGGCCGACGAGGATGAAGCCGATCACCGGCGAAATCCTGAAGCGCGCGAAGGCGGGAATGATGACGCCCGCGGCGCCCAGCACCACCAGCGCGTCGCCGATGAGCGAGGTTTCTGTCTCCGATACCATAAGGGCCGACCTTATGCAGGCCGGCCCCGATTGGCTAGATGGCTAACCCAACCTTTTTGGTTGTTTAGGCGCCCATCTTCTTGTCGAGATTCTCGACGATCGCTTCGAAGAAGCCTTCGGTCGTCAGCCAGTTCTGGTCGGGACCGATCAGCAGCGCGAGATCCTTGGTCATCTTGCCGCTTTCGACCGTCGCGACGCAGACCTTTTCCAGGTCGTCGGCGAACTGCACGACTTCGGGCGTGCCGTCGAGCTTGCCGCGATGCTTCAGGCCGCCGGTCCAGGCAAAGATCGACGCGATCGGGTTGGTCGACGTCGCCTTGCCCTGCTGGTGCATGCGATAGTGGCGGGTGACCGTGCCGTGCGCGGCTTCCGATTCCACCGTCTGGCCGTCGGGGGTCATCAGGACGCTGGTCATAAGGCCGAGCGAGCCAAAGCCCTGCGCGACGGTATCCGACTGGACGTCGCCGTCGTAGTTCTTGCAGGCCCAGACGAACTTGCCGCTCCACTTCAGCGCGGAGGCGACCATGTCGTCGATCAGGCGGTGTTCGTACACGATGCCGAGCTCGTCGAACTTCGCCTTGAACTCGTTGGTGAAGACTTCCTCGAACAGGTCCTTGAAGCGGCCGTCATAGGCCTTGAGGATCGTGTTCTTGGTCGACAGGTACACCGGCCACTGGCGCGCGATGCCATAGTTCAGGCTGGCGCGCGCGAAGTCGCGGATCGAATCGTCGAGGTTGTACATCGCCATCGCGACGCCTGACGATGGGAACTGGAATACTTCTTCGTCAATGACCTTGCCGTCTTCGCCTTCGAACACCAGGCGCAGCTTGCCGGGGCCGGGGACGCGGAAGTCGGTCGCGCGATACTGGTCACCGAAGGCGTGGCGACCGACGACGATCGGATCGGTCCAGCCGGGAACCAGGCGAGGGACATTCTTCATGACGATCGGTTCGCGGAAGACGACGCCGCCCAGGATGTTGCGGATCGTGCCGTTCGGCGATTTCCACATCTTCTTGAGGCCGAATTCCTCGACCCGCGCTTCGTCGGGGGTGATGGTCGCGCACTTCACGCCGACGCCATGCTTCTTGATCGCGTTCGCCGCGTCGACGGTGATCTTGTCGTCGGTACGGTCGCGTTCCTCGATGCCGAGGTCATAATAATGCAGGTCGACGTCGAGATAGGGAAGGATCAGCCGTTCGCGGATCCACTGCCAGATGATCCGGGTCATTTCATCGCCGTCGAGTTCGACGACCGGGTTGGCTACCTTGATCTTGCCCATGCTGCTGCCTTTTTCCTTGGGGAGTCGGAGTTGAGCGGGCCTTAGGCAAAGCTGCGCGATTGATCAACCGCCCCGTGTTCCTCCGTCGATCGCGCCCGTCGCCTGCGCACCGATTGCGGTGCGACGTGCGATCGCCGGTCTTATCCCATTGTCAGTATGGGACCTGCTGCCTAGAAAGGCTGCCATGTCCACAACCATCTCATCGAACCGCCCTGGCGGCGGCATCAAGTGGCGTTGGCCCTCGGTGCACCCCGAAGGCCGCAAATTCCTGCTCATCGCGGGGGTCATCACGCTCTGTTTCTGGCTTCTTGGCTGGGAAATCGTCGGCTGGATCGCCTTCGGCATCACCATTTGGGTCGCGGCCTTCTTCCGCGACCCCGTGCGCGTCACGCCGACCGGATCCGACGTCATCATCGCACCCGCCGACGGGCTGGTGACCCAGATCGCCGAGGTCGCGCCCCCGCCCGAGATCGCCGGACCCGACGGATTGAACGATGCGACGATGCTGCGCGTTTCGATTTTCATGAGCGTATTCGACGTCCACATCAACCGTACGCCGGTCGCCGGCACCCTGAAAAAGCTGGTCTATCTGCCCGGCAAGTTCCTGAACGCCGACCTCGACAAGGCGAGCGAAGAGAATGAGCGCCAGCATTTCGTCGTCGAACGCGCCGACGGCGTGCGTATCGGTTTCACGCAGATCGCCGGACTCGTCGCGCGGCGCATCCTGCCGTTCGTCAGCATGGGCGCCGAGCTTGCGACCGGGCAGCGCGTCGGCCTGATCCGCTTCGGCAGCCGCGTAGATGTCTATCTGCCGACGGGTACGTCCCCGCAGGTTCTCCTGGGGCAGCGCACGCTGGCGGGAGAGACGATCGTCGCGCGTATCGGCAAGTCCGAGACCCTCGACGGCGTCGGCCAATAGAGTGGCGGGCGAACCGGAGATCGATACGGGTACCGCTGCGCGCAGTGTAGGCGGAATACCGCTGCGCGCCTTTGCGCCCAACGCCATTACCGCCCTTGCGCTGTGCTTCGGCCTGACCGGCGTGCGCTTCGCGATCGGCGAGGAGTGGGACAAGGCGCTGGCCGCGATCATCTTTGCCGGCGTGCTGGATGGAATGGACGGGCGCATCGCGCGTCTGCTTCGGGCACAGAGCAAGTTCGGCGCCGAGCTCGATTCGCTGTCCGACGTGATCGCCTTCGGCGTCGCGCCGGCCATGGTGCTGTTCCTCTGGTCGCTGCAATATGCGCCGAAGTTCGGCTGGACCGCGGCGCTCGCGCTCGCGGTCTGCTGTGCGCTGCGTCTCGCGCGTTTCAATTCGCGGATGGATTCGGAATTCCAGCCGCACAAGTCGGCCGGCTTCCTGACCGGCATCCCCGCGCCCGCAGGCGCCGGGCTCTCGTTCGTTCCGCTCTATCTCTGGCTGGTTACGGGCAACGACCTTTTCCGCGAATGGTACATCGTCATGCCCTGGGGACTTGGTGTCGCCATGCTGATGATCTCGGCGATCCCGACCTACAGCTGGTCGTCGATCCGCCTGCGCCGTTCATGGCGGCTGTTCGCGCTCGCGGGGGTGGGGCTGCTGGGTGCGGCGTTGGTCACCGCGCCGTGGCATACGCTGCTCGCAGTCAGCGTCATCTATGTTACGCTGATACCCTTCGGACTGGCGAGCTATGCGCGTATCAGGCGGCGCGGCTGAGAAGCGGCTGGACGCGCGCGGGGCGGGCCGCGTGGCGGCGCATCGGCTGGCGCAGCGTGATGATATTGGCGGCGGGGCCGGGATGCGGCGCGGCCTCGGCAGGGAAGGCGCCCTCGCCGGACAGCGCCGACAGGATCGCGTCTCCATTGGAACGAAGCATCGCGACAATCACGGTCAGACCAAGCCCGGCGGCAAGGGCGAAGAGGAGAGCTGCAGCGACCTGAACCATGATATGTCCTTTCGGCTTCGTTTCCTGCGAAACCGCTCGATGTTACGGTTTCGTTAACTCTTTAGTTCCATGTTCCCGTTTTGTTCTCAAGTAAAATGCGACGAACGGAGTCACTTTATCGCCCGGGCGAGTTTTTGGTTTTGTGGCAAATGACGCCTGAAACGTTGTTGACCCTTGCTTTTTGCGGGCCGGCCGTCTAACGGCTCGCGCATTCCACATGGAAGGCGCACATACCGGTGCCGGGATGATCCCTCAGCGGATCCCTCGGTTCTTGCCTTTCAGAGGACTAACCGGAAGGAGAAAGACTATGGCGGCACCTGTCGTCACGATGCAGAATCTTATCGAAGCTGGCGCCCACTTCGGCCACCAGACCCACCGTTGGAACCCGCGCATGAAGCCGTACATCTTCGGCGCGCGCAACGGCATCCACATTCTCGACCTGTCGCAGACCGTGCCGCTTTTCGCGCGCGCGCTCGACTTCATCGCGTCGACCTCGGCCGCCGGCGGCAAGGTGCTCTTCGTTGGCACCAAGCGCCAGGCGCAGGGTCCGATCGCCGATGCGGCTCGCGCTTCGGGTCAGCACTTCGTCAACCATCGCTGGCTGGGCGGCATGCTGACCAACTGGAAGACGATCTCGAACTCGATCAAGCGTCTCAAGTCTCTTGAAGAGCAGCTTTCGGGCGACACCTCGGGCCTGACCAAGAAGGAAGTGCTCAACAAGACGCGCGAACGCGACAAGCTGGAACTCAGTCTGGGCGGCATCCGCGACATGGGCGGCATTCCCGACGTGATGTTCGTGATCGACGCGAACAAGGAAGAGCTGGCGATCAAGGAAGCCAACGTCCTTGGCATCCCCGTCGTCGCGATCCTCGATTCGAACGTCTCGCCCGACGGCATCGCTTTCCCGGTTCCGGCGAACGATGACGCGGCGCGCGCCATCCGCCTGTACTGCGATGCGGTTGCCCAGGCGGCAACCCGCGGCGGCCAGCAGGCCCGTGCGAACCGCGGCGAAGATCTGGGCGCGGCCGTCGAGCCCGTCGCAGAGCCGGCGCTGGTCGAAGAGGCCGCCGCTCCGGTGACCGAGGACGAACAGGTCCCGGCCGAAGCCGCTGCCGAAACCGAACGTCAGAGCGACGCCTAATCCGCTATGACGCATGACGGGACGGCGCTGCCTCGGGCTGGCGCCGTCCCTGTCATTCATTTGACTTATCGCCCCGTCATGCGCGCGGGCGGACGCAGGCCGAACAGAGCCTGCCCCTTTTGGAAAGGAACACCCCATGGCTGAGATTACGGCCGCTCTCGTCAAGGAACTGCGCGACCGCACCGGCGCCGGCATGATGGATTGCAAAAAGGCGCTTGCCGAAAACAACGGCGATATCGAAGCGTCGATCGACTGGCTGCGCACCAAGGGCCTCGCCGCCGCCGCCAAGAAGGCCGGCCGTGTCGCCGCCGAAGGTCTCGTCGGCTTTGCGACCGACGGCACCAAGGGTGCGCTCGTCGAAGTGAACAGCGAAACCGACTTCGTCGGCAAGAACGAGCAGTTCCAGGAGTTCGTCCGCGAAGTGACGCAGGTCGCGCTTGCCGGCAACATCACCGACATCGACGCGCTCGCCGCGACGGCTTATCCGACCGGCGGCACCGTCGCGGAAAAGCTGACCAGCAATATCGCGACGATCGGTGAGAACCAGTCGCTGCGCCGTGCGGCGGTCCTGTCGGTCGGCTCGGGCGTCGTGACGGGTTATGTCCACAATGCGGTTGCGCCCGGCATGGGCAAGATCGGCGTGCTGATCGCGCTCGAATCGACCGCTGGCGCCGACGTTCTCGAACCGCTCGGCAAGCAGCTTGCGATGCACGTCGCTGCCGCGTTCCCGCTGGCGCTGAACGGTGACGATCTCGACGCCGACATGGTCGCGCGCGAACGTGCGATCGCCGAAGAAAAGGCGGCCCAGTCGGGCAAGCCCGCCGAAATCGTCGCCAAGATGGTCGACGGCTCGATCGCCAAGTTCCGCAAGGAAAACGCGCTGCTGTCGCAGCTGTTCGTGATCGACGGCAAGACTCCGGTTGCCGAAGTCGTTGCCGCTGCCGGCAAGGATGTCGGCGCGACGATCACGCTCAAGGGCTTCGTCCGCTTCCAGCTCGGTGAAGGCATCGAGAAGGAAGAAAGCGACTTCGCGGCGGAAGTCGCTGCGGCCGCTGGCGTCTGATTTATTGGATTGGATTGCTGCGCCTTGGGCGCCGCAGTCCGCTTGGCAATGGCGCGTACTCTCTCTAGGGTGCGCGCCATTCGCATTTATCGAGTTTGCAAGAGGTTCCCCCCGACATGGCTTTGCCCGGCATGAAACGCATCCTGCTCAAGCTGTCGGGCGAGGCGCTGATGGGTTCGACCCCGTTCGGCATCGACCCCGAAACCGTCGCCAGCATGGCGGCAGAGGTAAAGGAAGCGAAGGATCGCGGCCTCGAGATCTGTCTGGTGATCGGCGGCGGCAATATCTTTCGCGGCATGGCGGGCGCGGCAAAGGGCATGGACCGCGCACAGGCCGACTATATGGGCATGCTGGCGACCGTGATGAACGCGCTGGCCATGCAGAATGCACTTGAGCAGCTGGGCGTCCAGACGCGTGTCCAGTCGGCGATCGAGATGGACAAGGTGTGCGAGCCGGTCATCCGCCGCCGCGCCGAGCGCCATCTGGAAAAGGGCCGGGTCGTGATCTTCGCGGCCGGCGTCGGTGCACCCTATTTCACCACCGACAGCGGCGCCGCGCTGCGCGCCGCCGAGATGAAGTGCGACGCGCTGCTGAAGGGCACCAGCGTCGACGGCGTATATAACGCCGACCCCAAGAAGGACCCGAGCGCGGTCCGCTATGACAGCCTCAGCTACGACCGCGTGCTCGCGGACAATCTGAAGGTGATGGACGCGAGCGCGGTGGCGCTGTGCCGCGACAACAATATTCCCATCGTCGTGTTCAACATCCGCGAGGCCGGCAATCTGGCCCGCGTGCTGACGGGCGAGGGCGTCGCGACGATCGTCCGCAGCGACGACTGACAGGATCAAGAGAGGAAAGACAGATGGCGAAATATGACAAGGCCGACCTTGAGCGCCGCATGCACGGCGCGGTCGAATCGCTGAAGCATGATCTGGCGGGTCTGCGCACCGGTCGCGCGAATACCGCGCTGCTCGATCCGGTGACGGTCGAGGTTTACGGCTCGCACATGCCGCTCAACCAGGTTGCTTCGGTCAGCGTGCCCGAACCGCGCATGCTCGCGGTGCAGGTGTGGGACAAGTCGAACGTCGGTCCGGTCGACAAGGCGATCCGCTCGGCGGGCCTCGGCCTCAACCCGATCGTCGATGGCCAGCTGCTGCGCCTGCCGATCCCCGAAATGACGCAGGAGCGCCGCAAGGAACTGTCCAAGCTCGCCGGCCAATATGCCGAAAAGGCACGTGTCGCTGCGCGCAACGTCCGCCGCGATGGCATGGACAATCTGAAGCAGGACGAAAACAAGAAGGAAATCAGCGAGGACGAGCGCAAGCGCGCCGAAACCGAAGTCCAGAAGCTGACCGACAGCACCATCGCCGAAATCGACGCCGCGGCGACCGCGAAGGAAAAGGAAATCCTGGGCTAGTGGACCGCATGGTCGCCGGAGCCCTGGAACAAGAATGACGACGCCAGCCGCCAGTCACGGTGCGCGCCACGTTGCCATCATCATGGATGGCAACGGCCGCTGGGCCAAGAAACGTTTCCTGCCGCGCGTCGCCGGGCACAAGGCCGGCGTCGAGGCGGTGCGGACGATCGTCCGCGCGGCGGGCGACCTCGGCATCGAGGCGATGACCCTCTATGCCTTTTCGTCGGAAAACTGGAAGCGCCCGGAGGAAGAGGTCAGCGACCTGATGGGGCTGATGAAGCGCTTCATCATCAGCGATCTCGAAGAATTCGCGGCGAACGACGTGCGGTTGAAGATCATCGGCGACTGGCGCGGGCTCGCGCCCGATGTCGTCGACCTCATCGAAAAGGCGCTCGAGCGCACTGCCGGAAACAAGCGCACCACGCTGGCCGTCGCGCTGAACTATGGCTCGCAGGATGAGCTGGTGCGCGCGGCAAAGGCTGCCGCCGCCGCGGGCGAAATCACGGCCGAGGCGATCGAGGCCAACCTCGACACGGCCGACATGCCGCCGCTCGACCTGCTCATTCGAACCTCTGGCGAGGTGCGGCTGTCGAATTTCCTGCTCTGGCAGTCGGCCTATGCCGAGCTGTACTTCACCGATAAATTGTGGCCGGATTTCTCGCCGGCCGACCTTCAGGCGGCACTCGATCATTTTGCGCGGCGCGAACGCCGCTACGGGGGACTCTAGACTATGGCGGCGGGCAAGTCGGATCTTTGGACGCGCGTCGGGTCGGCCATCGTGCTGTTCGCCATTGCGGGCACGGCCTTGTGGTTCGGCGGTATCGCCTTCGGTCTGTTGTTGCTGGTCGGCGGGGCGCTCGTCGTGGTCGAATGGCTCGCGCTGGTGCGCGCAATGGGCCTCGGCAGCGGGGCAAGGACCGCGCTGACCATTGGTGGTCCGCTTGCGATCCTGGGCGCGATGGCGGGGCTCTGGTTCGTCCGCGACCACCTCGGCATGACGGCGGCGCTTTGGGTCTTCGGCATGGTGTGGGCGACCGACATCGGCGCCTATTTCGCCGGCCGTGCCTTCGGCGGAGCGCGGCTTGCGCCAAAGATCAGCCCGTCGAAGACCTGGTCCGGGCTGGTCGGCGGCATGGTGGCCGCGCTCGTCGTCGGCTCGACGATTGCCGACCGCGGCGGGATCGTCGGCGTTCCGCTGTGGATCGGCCTGATCATGGGCCTGGTCGCGCAGCTCGGCGATCTGGGCGAAAGCTGGATGAAGCGCCGCGCGGGCGTCAAGGATTCGGGCAAGCTGATCCCCGGCCATGGCGGCCTCTTCGACCGCGTCGATGGGCTGCTTCCCGTCGCGCTTATCCTCGGCGGGCTCGCTTTCGCGGGCCATATCGTGATCCGGGGCTAGGGTGGCGCGCCGCCTCTCGCTGTTCGGGGCCACGGGGTCGGTCGGGCAATCCACCCTCGATCTCGTCCGCCGCGATGGCGAGGCTTGGCAGGTCGGTGTCCTGACGGCGAACAGCGATGTCGCGGAACTGGCGCGGCTGGCGCTCGAATTCCGTCCCGATCTGGTCGTGATCGCCGACGAAAGCCGTTATGGCGAGCTTCAGCAGGCGCTTGCCGGCACGAACATCGGCGTTGCCGCGGGCGCAGAGGCGCTGGTGGAGGCCGCGACCTATCCCACCGATCTCGTCCTGGCGGCGATTGTCGGCACCGCCGGGCTGGCGCCCACGATGGCGGCGTTGGAGGCGGGCCGCAACGTCGCGCTGGCCAACAAGGAGTCGCTGGTCTCCGCCGGCGAGCTCATGATTGCCGCCGCGCACAAATCGGGCGCGACGATCCTGCCCATCGACAGCGAGCATAATGCCATTTTCCAGTGCCTGGCGGGCGGACGCCTCGACCAGGTGCGCCGTATCATCCTGACCGCGAGCGGCGGACCGTTCCGTACCATGAGCGCGGCGGACATGGTGCGCGTTACCCCGGCGCAGGCGGTTGCGCATCCCAACTGGTCAATGGGCGCAAAGATCAGCGTCGATTCGGCGACGATGATGAACAAGGGCCTTGAGCTGATCGAGGCGCATCACCTGTTCCCCGTCGGGCTCGACCGCATCGAAATCCTCGTCCATCCGCAATCGGTGATCCACAGCCTGGTCGAATATGTCGACTGCTCGACCCTGGCCCAGCTCGGCTCGCCCGACATGCGTATCCCGATCGCGAGCGCGCTCGCCTGGCCGCAGCGGATGGTGACGCCGTGCGCGCCGCTCGACCTCGCGACGATCGCCCGCCTCGATTTCGAGGCTCCGGACGAAACGCGTTTCCCCGCCACCGCGCTTTGCCGCGCCGCGATTGCCGAGGGCGGCGCGCGTCCGGCGCAGCTCAACGCGGCGAACGAGGTGGCGGTCGCCGCCTTCCTCGCCGGCCGCATCCCCTTTCCGGCGATCGTTGACACGGTGCGCAATGTGATCGATGCCGCAGCACCCGCGGTGCCGACGTCGCTTCAGGACATATTCAGCGTCGATGCGGCATCGCGCCTCGCCGCGCAGCATCTTGTGGAACAATACGAACATGCTTGACGTGCCCCCCTGGCTCTATCTCGTCGCCTTCCTGCTCGTCCTCGGGCCGCTCGTGTTCGTGCATGAATATGGGCATTATATCGTCGGTCGCTGGTGCGGGGTGAAGGCCGATACCTTCTCGATCGGTTTCGGTCGCAAGGTGTTGGGATGGACCGACAAGCGCGGCACCGAATGGAAGATCGGCTGGCTGCCGCTCGGCGGCTATGTCCAGTTCGCGGGCGACCGCGACGCGGTCAGCCAGCCCGATGCGAACTGGCGGCAGTTGCCGGACGACGTGCGCGCGCACAGCTTTCCCGCGCAGCCGGTGTGGAAGCGGGCGCTGATCGTCGCGGCCGGTCCGATGACCAACTTCCTGTTCGCGATCGCGATATTCGCGGGCTTCAATCTGGTTTACGGTATTCCCACGACCCCGCCGGTGATTTCGGCGGTTCAGGCGGGCAGCGCGGCCGATGAGGCGGGGCTGCGCGTCGGCGATCGCATAAGCGCGATCAACGGGCGGACGATGGAAAGCTTTTCGGACATCCGCATCGCGGTCGCGTTCGACCTGGGCGCGCCCGCGAAGCTGCATATCGAACGCGGCGGAGAACAGCTCGACGTCACGCTGCGCCCGCGAATTATTTCCGAAACGGACCAATTTGGAAACAAGAGCGAGCGGGCGGTGATCGGTATCCTTCCGGGACAGCCGGTGCTGTCGTCGGCGGGCCCCATCACGGCGCTGCAAGCGGGTGCGAAGCAGACCTGGGACATGGTGCGGCTGACCGGCGGCGTGCTGGGCCAGTTCGCGACCGGGGAGCGCTCGGTCAAGGAGATGGGCGGGCCGCTGCGGATCGCGAAGCAGTCGGGCGAGGTGGCGACGCTGGGCATGATCACGCTGATCTCGTTCATCGCGTTCGTCTCCATCAATCTGGGGTTCATCAACCTGTTGCCATTGCCCATGCTCGATGGCGGTCATTTGCTTTTCTATGCCTATGAGGCGATCAGGCGGCGGCCTGCGCCCCCGCAGGTGCAGGAATGGGCGTTCCGATTCGGCTTTGCGGCAATCGTGACGTTGATGCTGGTCGTGACTTTCAATGATTTGGGCTCATTCGGCCTTTGGGACCGGATCGCACGCTTGATTGGATAGACGGACTGGGGCAGGGAGTTGCGCCGATCCCGCGTCCACGCGGGTTCGTCGCTTTTGAGTTATTTTTGCGGGATGAACAGCGTGGCTTCACAGAACTTCAAGGGTCGGACCCAGCTATCCGTACTCCTCATGGCAGGAACGATGCTGGCATGGCCCGCCGCGTCGGTGCAGGCGCAGCAGGTCGCACCGCCCACCGTTCCCGCTCCCGCCACCGAAGCCGCCGTGTCGGCCTCGACGATCAAGTCGATCACGGTCACCGGCAACCAGCGTCTGGAGGCGCAGACAATCCTGTCGTACCTGCGCCTGCGCGTGGGTCAGAGCTATGACCGGTCGGTACTCGACCAGGCGCTCAAGGATCTGGCCGCGACCGAGCTGTTCAAGGATTACCAGATCAACGACGACAATGGTGCGCTCACCATTCAGGTCGTCGAGAACCCGGTGATCAACCGCGTCATCCTGGAAGGCAACAAGCGCCTGAAGGAAGACAAGATCCGGCCCGAGATCAAGCTGGCGCCGCGCCAGATCTTCACCCGCTCGAAAGTTCGCGCCGACGTCGCGCGCATCATCGAACTCTACAAGCGCCAGGGCCGCTTCGCCGCGACCGTCGAGCCGAAGATGGTTCAGCTCGACCAGAACCGCGTCGACGTGGTGTTCGAAATCAACGAGGGGCCGAAGTCGAAGGTCCGCCAGATCAACATCCTGGGCAATGAAAAGTTCAGCGACGGCGACCTCAAGGACGAAATGGCGACCAAGGAATCGGGTCTGCTGACGATCCTGTCGTCGAACACCAGCTACGATCCCGATCGCCTCGCCTACGACCAGCAGAAGCTGCGTCTCTTCTACCTGCAGAACGGCTATGCCGACTTCCGCGTCATCTCGGCGGTCGCCGAGCTGACCAGCAACAAGCAGGACTTCATCATCACCTACGTCGTCGAGGAAGGCGAACGCTACAAGTTCGGCGACGTCGACGTGAAGAGCGAGCTGCGCGACTTCCAGCCGGAGATGCTGAAGAAGCTGCTGCCGATGAAGAAGGACGACTGGTACGACGCCAAGCTGGTCGAGGACACGGTCGAAAGCCTCAGCGAAACGGCCGGCCTGTTCGGTTACGCCTTCGCCGACATCAATCCCGAATTCCGCCGCGACCCCGAAACGCGGACGATGGCTATCACCTTCAACGTCGGCGAAAGCCCGCGTACCTATGTCGAACGCATCGACGTCAACGGCAACACGCTGACCCACGACAAGGTCGTGCGCCGCGAATTCCGCCTCAACGAAGGCGACGCGTTCAACAGCTTCGCCGTCAAGCGTACCGAGAATCGCCTCAACAGCCTCGGCTATTTCCAGGAAAATCTGGAGATCGAGCGCAAGGAAGGCTCGACCCCCGATCGCATCATCCTCGAAACCAATGTCGAGGAAAAGCCGACGGGTGAGCTTTCGCTGTCGGCCGGCTTCTCGTCGATCGAGAATTTCCTCCTCCAGGCGTCGGTCCGCCAGCGCAACTTCCGCGGTCTGGGCCAGCAGCTTCAGGCATCGGTCAATTATTCGAGCTATTCGAAGTCGATCGAACTCGGTTTCACCGAACCCTATCTGTTCGATCGCAACATCTCGATCGGCGGCAGCGTCTATCGCCGCGACCTCAACTCGTTCAACTTCATCAACAACGACCGCCGCACCACCTTCCAACAGGTGACGACCGGCTTCCAGGTCAACGTCGGTGTCCCGCTGACCGAATTCATGTCGATGTTCGGGCGCTACAGCCTGAACTATGACGATGTGTCGCTCGACAAGTCGCTCTATTATTTCGGCAACGAGTGCGATCCGCTGATCGCGGGCCGTTATCTCTGCGACGCGATCGGCAAGCGCACGACCTCGCTGATCGGCTATACCTTCGCCTATGACGATCGCGACAATCGCCTGCGTCCGACGCGCGGTCAGTCCTTCTCGCTGAGCCAGGATTTCGCGGGCCTCGGTGGCAGCGTCAAATATGCGCGCACCCGTGCGAACGCGTCGAAGCACTTCAACCTCGGCAGCCGCTTCATCCTCAATATCTCGGCAGAGGGTGGCTATATCTATCCCTTCGGCAGCCGCCCGACGCCGACGAGCGACAAGGTCCGCCTGACCGACCGCTTCTTCCTGGGCGAACCGCAGATGCGCGGCTTCGACATCCGCGGCATCGGCCCGCGCGTCATCCGCTATGCCGACGTCGACCTGACCGATCCGGCCAACCCGATCCTCAACACCGACCTCAGCGGTCGGAACGGCCGCGTCGACGACGCGCTCGGTGGCCGCGCCTATTATCAGGGCCGGGTCGAGGTCGACATTCCGCTCGGCACCGGTGCCAAGGAACTCGGCCTGCGTCCGTCGGTCTTCCTCGACGTGGGTTCGGTGTTCGGCGTTCGTCGCCCGACGCTGACCACCTTGGCCGATTTCAAGGATCCGCTGGACGGCAATACCAAGTCGCTGTGCCGCAAGGCGAGCACCGGCGAAAAGACGTTCGCGACGCTTACGGCGGGCAGCACGCGCTATTCGACGTGCGATACGGCCAACGGCTTCTCGGAACTCTCGCCGTTCGAGGAACGCTATTTTGGCGACACTTGGCTCCCGCGCGTCTCGATCGGCGCGGGCGTCAACTGGAACTCGCCTTTCGGTCCCTTCCGGATCGACTTCGCTTACGCCCTTCGCAAAGAAGAGGGCGATGACACCAAACGCTTCTCATTCAACGTAGGAACACAATTCTAATGAAGAAAATTCTCGTCGCTTCGGCGCTGGCGATCGCCAGCGTCTCCGTATCGCCCATGTTCGCTGCTCCTGCCGCTGCCCAGGCCCGCGCCACCGCGGTTGCCGACGTCCGCGTCGCCGCCGGCAAGTCGAACGCCTTCACTGTCGCCACGCAGCAGATCGAAACCACCTACAAGGCTCAGATCGACCAGCAGAACACCCGCGGTCAGACGCTGCAGGCCGAAATGAACGTCCTGATCGCCAAATATAACGAAGAGACGAAGAAGACCCCGCGCAACGAAGCCGCCGTGCAGGCCGCCGGCAAGGCTGTCCAGGACAAGCAGCGCGCAGCGCAGACCGAACTCGCGCAGATCGGCGCGCCGGTCGAACTCGCGATCGCGTATGTCGAAGACCAGATCAGCGTTCGCATGAACGAAGCGATCAAGGCCGCAATGACCGCGAAGAAGGTCGACCTTCTGCTGAACCCCGAAGCGGTTCTGGCGCGCGAGAACAACGTCGACATCACCGATGCCGTCGTGACCGAACTCAACCGCATCCTGCCCAACGTGTCGATCGCGGTGCCCGCCGGTTACCAGCCGGGTCAGCTCGTTCAGCAGCGTAACCAGCAGCTGATGGAAGCGGCCCGCGCGGCGCAGCCGGGCGCGGCCGCTCCGGCACCGGCCGGCACCCCGCCGACCACCCGCTAAAGATCATGGCGGACGGGGAAAGCGTGGGCGAAGCTATGGGCTCGGCGGATATCCGCCGTGTCCTCAGCCTGTTGCCGCATCGTTATCCGATGCTGCTCGTCGACCGGGTGGTATCGATGGTGAAAGACACCTCGATCCACGCGGTCAAGGCGGTGACGATGAACGAGCCCTTCTTTCAGGGCCATTTCCCCGGCCGGCCGATCATGCCCGGCGTCCTCATCGTCGAGGCGCTGGCGCAGGCCGGCGGCGTGCTGGCGATCGAATCGATGGGCCTCGCGGGTTCGGGCAAGCTCGTCTATTTCATGAGCATCGACGGCATCAAGTTCCGCAAGCCCGTGGAACCCGGCCATCTGCTCGACCTGCACGTGAACATCCTTCAGGCGAAGCGGAATATCTGCAAGTTCGAGGGACGGGCGATGCTCGATGGCCAGCTGGCCACCGAATGCCAGTTCACCGCGATGATCGCCGACCCGCCGAGCGAATAAGCCATATCGCTTTTCGGCACCCGGGATTCGATCCGGGGTCCATTCCGTCAGCGCCGCGATCGATTCCGGATCAAGTCCGGATGACGAGCGAGGGTGTTGCATTTTACGCTATTCGCCGTTAGGGGACGCCGCTTCGCGGCCCCGGACGGGGAAGCATCGACTCAGCCGCTGGTCGGAAACCAGTGGCGCAGGAGCCCAGAGACATGAAAAAAGACATTCACCCCGCTTACCACATGATCACGGTCAAGATGACCGACGGCACCGAATATCAGACGCGCTCGACCTGGGGTAAGGAAGGCGACGTGATGACGCTCGAAATCGATCCGACCGCGCACCCGGCATGGACCGGCGGCACGGGCCGTATGCTCGACGCGGGCGGTCAGGTTGCGAAGTTCAACAAGCGCTTCGGTGGTCTCACCCTCAAGCGTTAAGCTTCGGCTTCAGCTCAAGACTTTTGCAAGCGCGCTTTGCCAGCCGGCAAGGCGCGTTTTGCGTTTCTCGGCATCGAGCGCGGGCGTGAAGCGGGTCGCGGTGCCGCGCATCGCCGCGGCGGCGCTTGCAAGGTCGGCATATAGCCCCGCGCCTGTCGCGGCGAGCATCGCGGCGCCCAGCGCCGTGCTCTCCACGAAATCCGGCCGCTCGACCGATATGTTCAGCATGTCGGCCAGATCCTGCGCCATCCAGTCGTTCGCGGCCATGCCGCCGTCGATGCGCACCTCGGCCCAGTCGACGCCGTCGGCGGCGAAGGCCGATTTCAGGTCGTGCGCCTGATAGGCCTGCGCCTCCAGCGCGGCGCGCGCGACATGCGCCTTGCCGCTCGCGAAACTCAGCCCCGATAGCGCCGCCAGGGCGTCGGGCCGCCAGTGCGGCGCGCCGAGCCCGGCGAGGGCAGGGACCAGATAGACTCCGCCATTGTCGGCGACCGAACGCGCGAGCCCCTCGCTCTCGCTCGCGCTGGCGAGCAGGCCCAGCCCGTCGCGCAGCCATTTGATCAGGCTGCCCGCGACGAACACCGATCCTTCGAGTGCATAGGACCGGACATCGCCTTCCTGGACCAGCACCGTGGCGAGCAGGCGGTTGTTCGATTGCGGCCGTGTGGTCCCGCTTGCCGACAGGATGAAGGCGCCGGTGCCGAAGGTGGCCTTGGTCTGGCCCGGCGACAGGCAGGCCTGGCCGATCGTCGCGGCCTGCTGGTCGCCCGCCATGCCGCAAATCGGGATCGCGCCGCCGAACAGCGCGGGGTCGGTCGTTCCGACCGTCGTCGTACAACCGGTGATTTCGGGCAACAGGTGCATCGGCACGCCCAGCAGGTCGCACAGTTCGGCATCCCAGCCGCCTTGGCCGTTGATGTCCATCAACAGCGTGCGCGACGCGTTGCTGGCGTCGGTGATATGGACGCCGCCCGTCAGGCGATAGACCAGATAGGATTCGATCGTCCCGACGGCCAGATGCTCGCCCGCTTCCTTGAGCTGTGGCCAATGGTTCAGTGCCCAGCCGATCTTGGTGCCGGAGAAATAGGGATCGAGCAGCAGGCCGGTCTTGGCCTGTGCCATCGCCTCATGCCCCGCATCCTTCAGCGCGGCGCAGTCGGCGGCCGAGCGACGGTCCTGCCAGACGATCGCGGGGGCGAGCGGTTCGCCGGTCCTGCGGTCCCAGAAGACGACCGTCTCGCGTTGGTTCGTGATGCCGATCGCGGCGACCGCGCTTGCGCCGCCCGCCTGCGCGATCATCTCGCGCGTACAGGCCAGCGTCGCGGACCAGATTTCGGCGGCGTCATGCTCGACGAGGCCCGGTCCCGGATAATGCTGGCGGAATTCGCGCTGCGCGCTGCCGAGCGGAGTGCCGTCGACCGCGAAAAGCATCGTGCGGGTCGAGGTGGTTCCCTCGTCGATGACGGTGATCTTCTCGGCCATGATGCTCTCCCTCTTTCGCTTTTGATGCAGAAAGAAAGCGCTGCCGACAAGCCGCGCGATACTTACATTCGTAACCACCTTGCAAAATTGCGCGCGCTGTGCCATATATTGTGCAGCGCAGCATGGCGGGACCACCCGCCGCAACCACCGGCAGCGTGATTTTCCCGCCCAACACAGGCGCGGGACGAGCCGGACCAGCGCTTTGTCCCCAGAGGCACCCTTTCACGCGGGTCGTTTCGAACCCGCGGCCGTGCGCCGTCCGTTCGATGCGAACGGACGCTGTGCGCGTCGCCCTATGTGAGTAAATTATGACGACTTTCAATGACTTTGGCCTGCACGCCGATATCAATCGCGCCCTCGCCGCCAAGGATTATACCCAGCCGACCCCGATCCAGCTTCAGGCGATCCCGGTCCTGAAACAGGGCCGCGACCTGTGCGGCATCGCGCAGACCGGTACCGGCAAGACCGCGGCCTTTTCGCTGCCGTCGATCCATCACCTGCTGACCTATCCGCACCGCGCGAACCCGCGTAGCTGCCGCATGCTGGTTCTGTCGCCGACGCGCGAACTGGCGGCGCAGATCGCGCAGAGCTGCCGCGACTATGGCCGCTTTACCAAGCTGTCGGTCTCGACCGTGTTCGGCGGCGTGCCGATCAACAAGCAGATCCGCGACCTGTCGCAGGGCGTCGACATCCTCGTCGCCACGCCGGGCCGTCTGCTCGACCTGATCGAACAGCGTGCGCTGCGCCTCGATGATGTCGAGATTTTCGTGCTCGATGAAGCCGACCAGATGATGGACATGGGCTTTATCCATTCGCTGCGCCGCATCGCCAAGCTGCTGCCGTCGCGCCGCCAGAATCTTTTCTTCTCGGCGACGATGCCAAAGGAAATCGCGGGCCTTGCCGACCAGTTCCTGAACGATCCGGTCACGGTGTCGGTCGCGCCGCAGGCGACGACCGCGGAAAAGATCCGTCAGTTCTCGACCTTCGTCGAACAGAAGGAAAAGCAGGCGCTGCTGACCGCTGTCGTGAACCGTGAGAATATCGATCGCGCGCTGATCTTCACCCGCACCAAGCATGGCGCCGATCGCGTCGTGCGCCACCTCGCCGGCGCCAAGATCAAGGCGATGGCGATCCACGGCAACAAGAGCCAGGCGCAGCGCACCCATGCGTTGCAGGCCTTCCGCTCGGGCGACATCAAGCTGCTCGTCGCGACCGATATCGCCGCGCGCGGGATCGACGTGTCGGGCGTCAGCCATGTCATCAACTTCGAGATTCCGAACGTGCCCGAACAATATGTCCACCGCATCGGCCGCACCGCGCGCGCCGGCGCGGAGGGCATGGCGATCAGCTTCATCGCGCCCGACGAGCGTCCCTATATGCGCGACATCGAACGCGTGACGCGGACGAAGTCAGAGCCGATGCCGCTGCCCGAGAATTTCAGCGAGCTGGTGCGTAACCTGCCGAAGCCCGTCCAGCCGCCGCGCGACACCGGCAGCAAGGGCCGCAATCCGCAGCGCCAGCGCGAGGAAGCGGTGGCCGGTCGTGGCGATGCGAACCGCGGCGGCGGTCAGCCGCGCGGCGAGCGTGGTCCGCGCCGTGAAGGCCCGGCCGCCGACGGCCAGCCGCAGCGCAAGCGCCGCTTCCGTCCGAATCGCGGCAAGGTCGGCGCGCACAAGGGCGCGGTGAAGCGCGTCGGTTGACCCCAACCGTCCATCCGCTACCCTTCGTTCGATAAGCACGAAGGGGCAGCGGATGACGGACGGCGCAGGGATTGGGGCAGGGGCGATACCGGCCGACCGCAGGCAGAGCGAGCGCAAGGTCATCCTTGCCTCGTCGCTTGGTACGATCTTCGAATGGTATGATTTCTACCTTTACGGCCTGCTTGCGACGATCATCTCGGCGCAATTCTTTTCGGGCGTCAACGAGACGACCGGCTTCATCTTCGCGCTCGCGGCCTTTGCCGCGGGTTTTGCGGTAAGGCCCTTCGGCGCGCTCTTCTTCGGGCGCATCGGCGACCTTGTCGGGCGCAAGAACACCTTTCTCGTCACCATGGGCCTGATGGGCCTGTCGACCTTCCTCGTCGGCGTGCTGCCCAACTATGCGTCGATCGGCGTCGCTGCGCCCGCGATGCTGGTCGGGCTTCGCCTGCTTCAGGGGCTGGCGCTCGGGGGCGAATATGGCGGCGCCGCGACCTATGTCGCCGAGCATGCGCCCGAGGGAAAGCGCGGGCTTTTCACCAGCTTCATCCAGACGACGGCGACGCTCGGCCTGTTCGCCGCGCTGCTCGTCGTCATCGTGACACGCTCAGTCCTTGGCGAAGAAGCCTTCACCACCTGGGCCTGGCGCCTCCCGTTCCTGATCTCGATCGTCCTGCTCGGCGTGTCGTTGTGGATTCGGCTGCAACTCGAGGAAAGCCCGGTCTTCAAGCAGATGAAGGAGGAGGGGACGACCTCGAAAGCCCCGCTTACCGAAGCCTTCGGTCGCTGGGCAAACCTGAAATGGGTTGTCGTCGCGCTGTTCGGCGCGGTCGCGGGACAGGCGGTGGTCTGGTACTCGGGGCAATTCTATGCGCTCTTCTTCCTCGAAAAGACGCTGAAGGTCGACGGTGCGACCGCGAACATATTGATCGCCATCGCGCTCGCGCTCGGCACACCATTCTTCATCCTCTTTGGCTGGCTGAGCGACCGTATCGGTCGCAAGCCGATCATCCTGGCGGGCTGCGCGCTCGCCGCGCTCACTTATTTCCCGGCGTTCCAGTTGCTCACCAGCGCGGCGAATCCCGCGATGGCAACGGCGCAGCAGACCGCGGCGGTGACGGTCACCGCCGATCCGGGCTCCTGCGCCTTTCAGTTCGATCCGGTCGGCAAGAACAAATTCGAAAGCACCGGCTGTGACATCGCCAAATCGGCGCTCGCAAAGGCGGGGGTCAGCTATACCAGCGTGACGCGTCCGCGCATGACGGGCCAGCCGACCGACGTCTGGATCGGCAAGCGCGTGCTGATCGCACACGATCCCTGGCGTTTGGCCGAAGAAGATCGCGCGGGCGCTGCCGAGGCGTTTCGCAAGGAACTGGCCGCTGCTACCGCCGAGGCGGGCTATCCCGCAAAGGCCGATCCTGCGGCGATGAACAAGCCGCTGGTCGTCGCCATCCTCTTCTATCTCGTGCTGCTGGTGACGATGGTCTACGGCCCGATCGCCGCGCTGCTGGTCGAACTGTTTCCCAGCCGCATCCGCTACACCGCCATGTCGCTGCCCTATCATATCGGCAACGGCTGGTTTGGCGGTTTTCTGCCGACGACGGCCTTCGCCATGGTCGCGGCGACGGGCAATATATATTACGGCCTCTGGTACCCGGTCGTCGTCGCGGTGATCACCGTCATAGTCGGCCTGCTGTTCCTGCCCGAGACGTTCCGCCGACCGATCCACCAATAGGGTGCATTGACGCAACGCTCCTAGGGGTTAGGCTCGGCAAGCTCTGAGGGGGCATGATGCAAGCGATCGACGAGGATGATTTCGAACCCCAGCCGCCGCGGCGGCCGATGTTCCGGCGCAAGCGGGTCTTGATCCCGCTTGGCCTGCTTCTTGCGATCCTCATTGCCTTCCTCGCGCTGCGCACCGGCGATACCGACCGGGACGAGATGATCGCCAAATATGGCGGACCCGACGCGACCTTTGCCGCCGGTCCTGCCGGCCAGCGCATCCATTACCGCGATCAGGGCAGGCGCGACGGCCCGGTGGTGGTCCTCCTCCACGGATCGAACGCCTGCCTCCAAACATGGGAGCCGCTGGTTAAGCGGCTTGGCGGAACCTATCGCATCGTCACCCTCGACCTGCCGGGGCACGGCCTGACCGGCGCAACACCCGACAGGGACTATGGCGCCGACGGCATGATCGATGCGGTCGATGTCGTCGCGGCAAAGCTGGGGATCGATCATTTCACCCTGGGCGGCAATTCGATGGGCGGTTGGGTCGCGTGGCGCTATGCGCTCGCGCGACCGGAGCATGTCGACGCGCTGCTGCTCATCGATGCGTCGGGCATGCCGCTGCGCAAGGGGGAAAAGGCGCCGCCGTCGAACGTCGGCTTTCGCATCCTGAAATATCCGTTCGGGCGCTGGCTCGCGACGCAGATCACGCCGCGCTCGCTGGTCGAGGAATCGCTGCGCGGTTCGATCGAGAAACAGGGCATCGTCGATGATGCGATGATCGATCGCTATTGGGAATTGCTACGCTTTCCCGGCAATCGCGAGGCAACGGTGCTGCGTGCGCGGATGGACCGCGAACCGGCCATGGCCGACCGCGTCGGTGACATAAAGGTGCCGACGTTGATCCTGTTCGGGAAAAAGGACCGGCTGATCAATCCGACCGCGGCGCAGACGTTCAACGAACGAATTGCGGGGTCCGAAGTCGTGCTGCTCGATGGCATCGGTCACCTGCCGATGGAGGAGGCGCCCGACGAAACCGCGGCGGCGATATCGGACTTTCTTACGCGGCGGCTTGTTCCGCCGGCTGATCAAGAAAAGCACTGATCCGCGCCGCGATGTCGGCGGCATGGGTGAAGGGAAACAGGTGCGATCCGGGCACCACCTCCAACACCGCGCCGTCGATCAGGTCGGCGATCGCCTGTCCGTGGCATGCGGGAACGACGCCATCGCGCTCGCCCATCAGGATCAGCACGGGAATCGTCTTGAGCTGCGGCAGCATGGCTACGCTTGTCCAGCCCGCCATCGCCATCGTCTGATAGGCCAGGCCGAGCGGCGTCGCGGTCGGCAGCTTCAGTCCGCTTGCCAGCATGTCGTCGTCCAACAGCGCCGCCCAGCCGATGCCCGGCGCGGTGACCGTCGGCGTCGTTGCCATCAGTACCAGCCGCCGGACGCGTCCGGGAAACTGGATGGCAACCTGCTGCGCCAGCGCGCCGCCCCAGCTAAAGCCTGCGACGTCGACCTGCTTTTGGCCGAACCGTTCGGCGATCTCCATCACCACGGCCGCCATCGTCGGCGCGCCATAGGGCAGCAGCGCGTCGGGCGAACCGCCGACGCCCGGCATGTCGAGCGTCCAGACTTCGCGGCCGTGAAGCTGCGCCAGCAACGGGGCGGCCGCGGCAATATCGGCGCCGATGCCGTTCAGGAACAGAAGCGGCGTGCCGCCCGCACCCACGCGCCACCGCGCGACGCGAAGCGTCAGGCCATAGGCATGCTGGGTGCTGATGTCGGGACGCCCGCTGATCCTGCTCATGCATCAAGCCTTGGCACAGGTTGGTGACGGACGAAAGTCCGCCGCGTCAGGCAGGGGACTTGGCTGCCTCCGCCGCCTTTTCATAACGCAGGCAGTCGAAAATCTTCGCGCCCGCCAGAAAGACCGATCCGGTACAGGCCAGCAACAACAGCTTGCCGCCGATGCCTGGATAATGATCGATATAGGCCATGCCACGCGCCATCGCCCCCACGGCCAGCGCATAAATGATCAGACACGCTTCAAAGCGAGTCTTGATGACGAACAGGCGTCCGATCTTTTTCAGCATCACCATAATCCAAGCAAGCGCCGTGCCAGTGGCGCAAATCGTGGATTCGACGCAACGGGCTTATGGTAAACTGTAAGTTAATCCGACAAGCGATGGAAGAGTCAGAGTAATTCGGAGAGATTCAGCGCGTCGAGCAGCGCCGCGCGAGCCCGCTGAACGTCGCGGACGAGCGCGGGCAAGACGAGGTCGCCGGGCGCGATCGCTTCGGGCCAATGCGCCGCGACGACCTCTGCAATCCGGTCGAGTTTCGCCGGATCGGCCATGAAACGCGGATCGACCGTCCCGGGTTCCGCGACGACGCGCAGCCGCAGACAGGCGGGGCCCCCGCCGTTCGCCATCGACTGGCGGACGTCGACCGGCAACAGCCGGCGGATCGGCCCGTTGCCCGCGACATGATCCTCCAGCCAGGCCCACACCGACGGCATCTCGCGCGCTTCGGTCGGCACCACCAGGCCCATGCCGGCGCCGTCGGGCAGGCTGACAAGCTGGGCGTTGAACAGATAGGATTTGATCGCCTCGGGCAACGTCACTGCGCTTGCCGGCACCTCGACGATCTCAACCTCGGGAAAAGCAGCGCGAATCTGCGCATGCGCGCCTTCGCGATCCTCGAATGCGGTCTCGTGCGTGAACAGCACGCGCTCGTTTGCGACCGCGACGACGTCGTTGTGAAAGGCACCGCCCTGGATCGCGGTATCCGACTGACGGATGAAGAGCGTGCGCGCCGGGTCGAGCCGGTGCTTGCGCGCAATCGCCTTCGATGCGTCCAGGTGCTGGCGCGCCGGGAACCGGCCGCCGCCGACGCCATAGACAAAGATTTCGACGCCGGGCGATCCGTGCCCGGCGCACAGCCGCATATGGTTCGCCGCACCTTCGTCTCCGAACGGGGCGGGGACGGGGCCATGCACGACGAAGGCCGGGTCGGCGAATGCCAGCCGAAGCTGTGCGAGCGTTCCGGGCCATTCATGGCTGCGATGCGGCATGGTGACCAGGTTCGCGACCGTCAAATGGCACTTGCCATCGGCGCTGTCGGGCGCGGGCGACACGGTTGCGGCATTGGCGGCCCACATCGAGGATGCCGACCAGGCCTGCGCGCGCAGGTGCGTTTCGGCCGTCTCCAACGACGTGCCCAGCGTCTCCAGCCAGGGCGCATCGGGGCGGTCGAGCGGCATGAAGAAGCCCTGCGGCAGGCCGAGCGCGATATTGTGGCGCATCTTCTCGATGCCCTGCAACGCGGCAGCGCGCGGCTGCGACACGTCGCCGGCATTGTTCGCCGACGCGATGTTGCCGCGGCTTAGCCCCGCATAATTGTGGCTGGGGCCGATGATCCCGTCGAAGTTGATTTCGGTGATCATGGTTCAGCGCCCGATCCAGCTGATCTGGTCGCCCGCGCCGACGCCCAATATGCGCGCGGCGTCGGCATCGATCGTCCCATCGGCACCGACGCGGCCAAAGCAGCAGCGAAAATCGCCGAGCCGGCCGGTCGCGATCAGCGCCTCTTCGCCGCCGTCGCCGACGCCCGTCACCTCGACATGTTTGGCGTCGCGGACGCTCGCCACCTGGTCGGTGCGCGCGGTCATGGTCGGCCCGCCGTCGAAGATGTCGACATAATTTTCGAACGCGAAGCCTTCATTCTCCAGCATCCGCATCGCGGCGCGGCCGGTCGGGTGGGGGACGCCGATCACGCCGCGTGCATGATCGCTCAGCATCGCGATATAGACCGGGTGCTTGGGCATCAGGTCGGCGATGAACTGGTTGCCGTGGACGGCGTTGAACTGGTCGGCTTCCTGGAAATTCATCCCGAAGAATTTGCCCGCGACGCCGTCCCAGAAGGGCGATCCGCCCGCCTCGTCGATCACTCCGCGCAGTTCGGCAAGGATGCGGTCGCCGAAGCGCGCCCGGTGCCGCGCGATGAACAGGTAGCGCGAACGCGCAAGCAGCAGTCCCAGTCCACCGGCGCGCGCCGCGGGGTGCAGGAACAGCCCCCCAACCTCGCTCGCACCGTTCAGGTCGTTGCTCAGCATCAGCACCTGCGCATGAAAGGTGCGGCCAAGCTGCTCGCTATGCTTGCTGTCGGTGCCGATGCGATAGGAATAAAAGGGCCAGCGTTGGCCGACCTGCCCAAAGATCTGGCATGTTCCGCGCACTTCGCCGCTGTCCAGGTCTTCCAGGACCATCAGATACAGCTCGTCGGCCGGATATTCCTTCTCCGACTGGAAGCCCGCGTCGGCACGCTCCAGCTTGGCGCGCAGCGCCTTCTTGTCGGGGGGCAGGTTGGTGAAGCCGCCACCGGTCAGCTTCGCCATCTCGTAAATGCTCTGCAGGTCGCCCGGCTTGGCTGCCCGGATCACATAATTCACACCGTCCCCCGTTCCGCTATTCTTGTCATGGTTAGTGCCGACAGTCGGGCCCGTTCGGCCAGGCTGTCGACGATCAGAAATTCGTCCGACGAATGGATCGCGCCGCCGCGCGGGCCCATCGTATCGACGACAGGCACGCCGCACGCGGCGATATTATTGCCGTCGCAGACGCCGCCGGTCGCGTTCCAGCCGATCGTCAGGCCCAGCGCGCTGCCGCAGCTGCGCACCAGTTCGAACAGCCGCGTCGCTGCCGGGTCGAGCGGCTTCGGCGGCCGGTTGAAATTGCCGTAAAGGTGGCAATGCACGTCATGGTCGCGAGAGATGGCCGCGATCGCGTCGCGCAGCGCTGCCTCGGCCGCCGCCATCGCATCGGGTGTCGACGGGCGCATGTTGACGCGCAGAATGGCCTGGTCGGGAACGACATTGTTCGGACCGCCGCCATCGATCTTCGCCGGATTGACCTTCAGCTCCGCCGATTTCAGCGCATTCAGCCGCAACGCGAGGTCGGCGGCTGCGATCAGGGCGTTGCGGCCCTCCTCGGGGTTGCGTCCGGCGTGCGCCGAACGACCGTGGATCAGGATCGAGAAATTGCCGCTTCCCGGACGCGCGCCCGCCAGCGTGCCGTCAGGCAACGCCGGTTCATAGGTAAGCGCGGCGGTCTTGCCCCTCGCCAGCTCGGCGATCAGCGCGGCAGAGGCGTGGCTGCCGGTCTCCTCGTCGCTGTTGATCATCACGTCATAGCCGACGCGCGGAGCGATCGACGATGCTTCGATCGCGTTCAGTGCGGCGAGGATCACCGCGATCCCGCCCTTCATGTCGGCGGTGCCGGGGCCGTTCAGGACACCGTCCTCCAGCCAGCGCAGCGACTGAAAGGGGTGATCGGGCGCGAAGACCGTGTCCATATGGCCGGTCAGCAGCAGTTGCACCGGTGCGTCGGGCCGGACGCGGAGGTGCAGATGGTCGCCGCGCTGGGTCGTCTTCACGTTGCCGGCGGTATCGACGCTCTCGACCGGATCGGGCGCGACTAGCCGCACCTCGCCGGGCAGCGCCGCGAATGCGTCGGCAAGCTGGCCCGCAACGATCTTCAGCCCGGCCAGGTTGCCGGTGCCGCTGTTGGTCGCCGCCCATCGTTCGACTTCAGCCAGCATCGGCGCGTCGGCCGCGCGTTCGAGCATCGCCTGTTCGGTCGCGGTGAGCATTGTCATCGCACGGCTATAGCGAGCGGCGAGGCGCTTTGGCACCCCCCGGTCCGGCATTTTGTCGCCACGATACGGTAAGTCACTGATCTGCATGCCGTGCGTGCGGCATGGGGCGTGCGAATCGATTTCGGATGCGGGGGATTAACCGAAACTTCGTCGCCGCGCCGCTAGCTGTCCGAAATTACAACGAGTGGGTCGATGACTGCCGCCTTTTTGCTTGGCATAAACATGTCCGTTGCCGGCATTTTTGCCGTGGCCTTTGCCGTGGTCGCCGCAACCAACCGCCTGGCGCGGGGGGCGTGGTGGCTCACGCTCGGCTGCGGCATGGCAATCATATATTTCGTCCTGGAGTTCCTGCTCCGGCAACAGGTCGATCCCGCGCCGATCGGCATTGCCCTTTTCCTCGTCTTCCTGGCGGCGCTCAGCTTCTCGCTGATCGGCGGTGCGCGCCATTATCGCGTCGAGCCGCCGTGGACCGCCATGATGGCCATTTGGATTGCGACGCTCCTGTCGGTGCCGGTCATTTTCAGCATGACCTATGGCTCGATACCGCGGCTGGTGATCTATCAATTGCCTTATGTTGCCATACAGACGCTGTTCGGCGTCATGATCTGGCGTTCGGGGCGGCGGCAGCCGCTCGATGTGCTGCTCGTAGCGCTGCAGGCCGTTTCGGCGGTGATCTACATGCTCAAGCCGCTGTTCGCCATGATTGTGGGGACGGCGCGCGCGCCACAGGATTATATGGCGACGACCTATGCGGCGATCTCGCAGAGCGGCAGCGTCGTGGTGCTGATGGCGACCGGGCTCGTGATGCTGCTGGTGACGATGCGCGACACGACGGCCGAGATGCTCGCGCGCTCCGAAACCGATCCGCTGTCGGGCGTCCTGAACCGCCGCGGTTTCGAACGCCGTGCCGATGAGGCGCTCGCGCGCGGCGACGAGGAGATGGTGCTGATCGCCGCCGATCTCGATCATTTCAAGCAGATCAACGACAGCTTCGGCCACGCGGCGGGCGATGGTGTCATCGCGCATTTTGCCGCGATGCTGTCCAAGGCCGCGCCTCCCGACGCGATCGTCGGCCGCGTCGGCGGAGAAGAGTTTGCCGTCCTGCTGCCCGCGGCGCTGCTGTCCGATGGGCGGCTCTACGCCGAATCGGTTCGCGCCGCCTTTGCGACCGCGAAATTGCCGGTCCTCGGCGTCGATCGTCACTTCAGCGCCTCGTTCGGCGTGGCCCAATTGATGCAGCGCGAAAGTTTGCCCGGCTTGCTGCACCGCGCCGACACCGCGCTTTACCGTGCGAAGGCGGGCGGGCGGAACCAGGTTCGTGTCGCGCTCGGCGATTTGGTGCCGGCGCCGGTGTGCGGGGTCGCCTGACGGCGGACTCACCGCAGCCATTGCCAAGCGCGCCACGGCAGGCCATAGGGCGGCGGCCCTTTCCTCCCCGGGTCCACTGGCGCGATCGCGCTGACCAAAGGGTGCAGAATGACTGATTTTCTCGATCGCAGCGGCCTGTCCGTCGATTCGCGTCTCGTTTCCTTCATCGAAGCCAAGGCCTTGCCCGGAACCGGGATCGGAGCCGATGAATTCTGGAACGATTTCGCCGTGCTGCTCGGTAAATTTGCCCCTGAAAATGCCGCGTTGCTCACCAAGCGAGAGGATTTGCAGGCTCGGATCGATGCCTGGCACCAGGGCCGGGAAGGGCAGGCGCACGACGCCGCCGCCTATCAGGCCTTCCTGCGCGAGATCGGCTATCTCGTGCCCGAACCGGCACCCTTTCAGGTCGGCACGCAGAATGTCGATCCCGAGATTGCGACGATGGCGGGGCCGCAGCTCGTCGTTCCCGCGCTGAATGCGCGCTTCGCGCTCAACGCCGCCAACGCCCGCTGGGGCAGCCTCTATGACGCCTTCTACGGCACCGACGCGCTCGACGCGCCGCCGGCAAGGCCCGGCGGTTACGATCCCGATCGCGGCGCCGCGGTGATCGCGCGCGCGAAGGCCTTTCTCGACGAAGCGGTGCCGCTGGCCTCAGGTAGCTGGGCCGACTGGCAGGGCGGTCAGCTTTCGCTCGCCGATCCGTCGCAATGGGCGGGCAGCAAGCCCGGCGGCATCCTGCTGAAGCATAATGGCCTGCACATCGAACTGGTGATCGACCCCGCCAGCGCGATCGGCAAAACCGACCCGGCGGGTATCGCCGACGTCTTGCTCGAGGCCGCGCTGACGACGATCATCGACCTCGAGGATTCGGTCGCGGCGGTCGATGGCGAGGACAAGACGCTCGGCTACACCAACTGGCTCGGCCTGATGCGCGGCGACCTGGTCGAAAGCTTTGCCAAGGGCGGCGCGACCGTGACGCGTGCGATGGAGCCCGACCGCGGCTGGACCGCACCCGACGGCACCGCCTTCACCCTGGCGGGCCGCAGCGTGATGTTCGTGCGCAACGTCGGCCACCTGATGACCACGCCGATGATCAAGCTGCCGAACGGCGCCGAAGCGCCCGAGGGGCTGTGCGATGCGGTGATCACCAGCCTCTGCTCGCTCCACGATCTGAAGGGGCTGGGCAGCCTCCGGAACAGCCGCGCAGGCAGCATCTATATCGTGAAGCCCAAGCAGCACGGGCCGGAAGAATGCGGCTTCACCGACCGCCTGTTCGACGCGGTCGAGGATATGCTGGGGCTTGCGCGGCACACGATGAAGGTCGGCGTGATGGACGAGGAACGCCGCACCAGCGCGAACCTTGCCGCCTGCATCCACGCGGTGAAGGACCGCATCGTCTTCATCAACACCGGCTTCCTCGACCGAACCGGCGACGAGATTCACACGTCGATGCGCGCGGGTCCGATGATCCCGAAGGGCGAGATGAAGGCCAGCGACTGGATCGCCAGCTATGAGGACCGCAACGTCCGCATCGGGCTTGCCTGCGGCCTCAGCGGCAAGGCGCAGATCGGCAAGGGCATGTGGGCTATGCCCGACCTGATGCGCGGCATGCTCGAGGCGAAGATCGGCCATCCCAAAAGCGGCGCCAACACCGCCTGGGTGCCGTCGCCGACCGCCGCGACGCTGCACGCGCTGCACTATCACCAGATCGACGTCTTCGCGCGGCAGCGGGAAATCGCGGGCGAGGCGGTGCCGTCGCTCGACCGGCTGCTGAACATCCCCGTCGCGGCGGGCCGCAACTGGAGCGAGGCGGAAATCGCGCGCGAACTCGACAATAATTGCCAGGGCATCCTCGGCTATGTCGTGCGCTGGATCGATCAGGGTGTCGGCTGTTCGAAGGTGCCCGACATCGACGACGTCGGCCTGATGGAAGATCGCGCGACGCTACGCATCTCCAGCCAGGCGCTCGCGAACTGGTTGCTCCACGGCGTCTGTACCGAGGCGCAGGTCGACGCCGCGCTGACGCGCATGGCGGCAAAGGTCGACGCGCAGAATGCCGGCGATCCGCTGTACGAAAAGCTGACGCCGGACGGCACCGCCTGGCAGGCGGCGCGCGCGCTGATCTTTGAGGGCGTGGCGCAGCCGTCGGGCTATACCGAGCCGTTGCTTCACAAATATCGGCTCGCGAAAAAGGCTGCCGCCTGAACTGGCATTCGTGACGCAAGCGCATTATGACGTCCCTCGGGGTCAAACTGGGGGATTTGTCATGTTTCGCAAAGCTGTAGTTTCTCTCGCCGCGCTGGCGATCGCGTCGTCGATGCCTGCCGCGGCCCAGGATAGCACGCCGTCCAGCGGTGTCTTCAAGACCGGGCAACAGGTCTATGACCTGTGCACGTCGAAGACCGCGGCCGACCTCGACACCTGCGACTATTTCATCATGGCGGCGCACGACATGATCAAGCTCTATGGTGATACAAAGATGGCGGAGGGGAATATCTGCCTGCCGGCCAAGATCACCGCGGGCGAGGTTCGCGCGATCGTCCTCGACTATTGGCGCGGCAAGACGAGCGGCCTCAAATTCTCCGCCGTCAGCTCGATCCGCAACGCGTTGTTCGGCAAATATCCCTGCTAGCGCCGTCGCCGGACAGGATAGGGAGAGCCGTCATCGGATTGCTCGTACTGGCCAGGCTGATGATGGCAGCTTCCGCGACGCTGTGGTTGCTGTCGCTTGCCGTGGGGGCGATCACGCAAGGCCATGCGGAATATTTCTACCCGATCGGCCTGGTCGCGGGAATGATGATGATCGCAAGCGCCGCTGCCTGCGTCGTCATCCAATCGGCCGGCTGGTTCGCGCGGCGCAGGAAGCGCTGACCAGACGCAATCCATGTGATCCCCGGCGCAAGTCGGGGCTCGCATCGATCGGATGGGCAGAAAAATATCCGCTGTTCTACAAAATCCGGACACGCTACCCCTTCGCCAAAAGCTTGCGACCGGTACGAAGGGGCCAAATCCGGCGATTTGCTTAAAGCGATAAAAGCGACATTTTCGAACCGTTTATGCGTCGCTTTTGTCGCTTTAGTGATACGCCCGAGCGCGGGTCGAAGCCGACAAAAAGTCGTTTTGCGAGTGAAGTTGCGCAGATTTCCGCCCTTTTTGCGGCGGGAAGCAAAAAGGGGGGAAGGGCGATGGCCGCGCCGTTCAATTTCGGGCAGCTCAAATTTCTGAAGGCGCTGACCGAGGCGCTGTTCCATGGCGCGCCGATGGCGATCACGCCCGACCAGGTCGTCGCCAACGTCGTCGATCTTTTCGCCAAGGTCGGCGGGACCAAGCTGGACGAGATCCGCCTGTCGCTGACCGCGACCGAGGTCATGCTGGGCCCCATGTTCGCCGCGACGGATGTCGCGACGCGCGCCGAGCGGATCGAGCGGCGGCTGCAGAACAGCCAGATCGACCTGTTCCAGGACATGGCGCGGCTGCGCGGCGTCATCTACGGCTGCTATTACGGGCATTGGCAGCCCGGGCTCGAACCCGGCGACCAGGACGCCAATGCCGCGAACCCGGTGCATCGCCAGATCGGTTTCACGCTGCCCCGGCATCGCACGCGCGGGCCCGGCGAGATGCCGCTGACCCGCGTCGATGGGCGAGAGATCGATCCGGCGCATATCCTGGACGCGGCGACGCTCGGCGACGAATATGACGTGGTCGTCATCGGATCGGGCGCTGGCGGCGCGGTTGCCGCCTATCATGTCGCGGCGCGGGGCTATAAGGTTCTGATTGTCGAGGCTGGCCCTTTCTACCCCTCGCCGAAAATCAATCATCACGAACTCGACATGGTGGCGCAGCTTTTCAAGCATGGCGCGTTGCAGACCTCGACCAATCGCGATTTCGTCGTGTTCCAGGGCCGCTGCGTCGGCGGCTCGTCGACGATCAACAACGGCATCTGCCTGCGCGTCAACGAGGAGGGCCGGACGCATCCCGATGCGGTCGACGTGCTGGCAAAGTGGAACGGCATCGGCGCGCCGATCGACGCCGCTGATTTCCACAAGAGCTATGACGCCATTCGCGACCGGCTCGGTATCGATCGGATCGAGCCGCGTAGCGGTCGCCACAACGGGCCGCACCTGATCAACGGCTGGCACGCCTATGCGGCGACCTCGACCGATCCGAAGGACGGGCGCGCGATCGCCGACTGGTTCGCAAAGAATTTCGGCCCGCCGAACACCGTCAATGCCTGCGCCTATTGCGGCTATTGCAACGCGGGTTGCGCCTATGGCCGGCGAATGGGAATGGCGCAGACCTATCTGCCCGACGCGTGCCGCGATTTCGGCGCGCGCATCCTGCCCGGCACCAAGGCCGAGCGCATCGTCTGGCAAACCGCGATCGACGGACGGCGCGAGGCGGAGGCGGTGAAGCTGGTCCTGCCCGATGGATCGAAGACGCTGGTCCGCGCGCGCGTCGGCGTGATCGTCGCGGGTGGGACGATCGCCTCGTCCAAGCTGCTGTCGCGCAGCGATATCGATGGCACCGGCTATCAGGTGTCGCTGAACATCGCGTCGCCCGTCGTCGCGCTGATGCCGCAGGGCGTCGGCGGCAATGCGTGGGACGAGGATCAGATGGCCAGCTATGTCGACTGCGGCGACTTCCTGCTGGAAAGCCATTTTCAGCCGCCGATGGCGATGGCGTCGCTGATGCCCGGCTGGTTCAGCGATCATGCTGCGCGCATGCGGAATTTCGGCCGCGTCCACTCGGCGGGCATCCTGTTTCCGGCCGACCGGCGCGGGCGGGTAAAGGATGGCAAGCTCGAATTCAGGCTCGACGCCACCGACGACCTGCCGCTGCTACGCCGCGCGATGGCGACGCTGACCAAGGTGCATTTCGCTGCGGGCGCGCTCGAATGCTATCCGGCGCTCACGCGGGGACAGACGATCACTCCCGACATGGACGTCGACGCCTTCTTCCGCGACGCCATAGAGGAGGCCGACGACGTGACCCTGTCGAGCAGCCATCCGCATGGCGGCAATGCGATCAACGAAGATCCGCAATATGGCGTCGTCGATCCCGATTGCCGGGTCCACGGCACGACCAATGTCCTCGTTACCGACGCCAGCGTTTTTCCCACCTGCATCCGGGTCAACGCGCAATGGACGACGATGGCGATGGCGCATTATGCGACCGCGCGGCACGATCCCTTTCGCTGAGGCGCAATCGCGCCTACATGCCCCTCGCCATGTTCCAGGTTGCCGCCCTCTATCGCTTCGCGCCCTTCGACGATCCCGCGCCGCTGCGCCAGCCGCTGCTCGATCTGTGCGCGGCGCAGGGGGTTCGGGGTACGCTGTTGCTGGCGCGCGAGGGCGTGAACGGTACGATCGCCGGTACGCAGGATGGCATCGCCGCGGTGATCGCCCATATCCGCGCGCTTCCCGGCTGCGCCGAACTCGACGTCAAATATTCGACCGCGGCCGCCATGCCGTTTCAGCGACTCAAGGTGCGGTTGAAAAAGGAAATCGTGACCATGAAGGTGCCGGGCATCGACCCGGCGCGCGATGCGGCGCCCTATATCGACCCCGCCGACTGGAACGCGCTGGTCGACGATCCCGACACGGTGCTGATCGACACGCGCAACGATTTCGAGGTCGGATATGGCAGTTTCGACGGGGCGCTGAATCCGCGGACGGAAAGCTTTGGAGACTTCCCCGGCTGGTGGCGCGACCACGCCGCCGAATTTGCAGGCAAGCGCATCGCCATGTTCTGCACCGGCGGCATCCGCTGCGAAAAATCGACCGCCTTCCTGCGCAGCGAAGGCGTCGAGGACGTGGTGCACCTGAAGGGCGGCATCCTCGCCTATCTCGAACAGGTGGGCCAGGACGACAGCCGCTGGCACGGCAGCTGCTTCGTCTTCGACGAGCGCGTCAGCGTCGGGCATGGCCTGGTCGAGGTCGGGGAAAAGGCCTGATCAGCCGACCGTCAGCGTATAGGTCACCCGATAGTCGCTCGCATCTCCGTTCAGCGTCTTGGTAAAGGTGCCGGGCGTATCGCCGATATCGACGGTTCCGATATTGTCGCTGCCGCCGATATCGTCGAATTCACGAAGCTGGAAACTCACCGGCTGCTCGAAGGAAAAATGCCGGTCGACCACCCAGCTTTCGCCGCGCTTGATCGAAAAGATTTCCCGCGCCCCCTCGGGAAAACGCTCGCCGGTGTTGAAACGCAGGAACAGCTGGTCGGGCAGACCCAGGCCCAGCCGCCCGGTCAGCTTCACCGCTTCGACCCGGACGTTGGACAGCGTATATTTGCGGGCTGTGGGCGCGGCGGCCATCACCGCCGACTTCGTCGCCACCGGTGCGGCCTTGGGATTCTTGCCCAGCCGCGTGACGCCGTCGCCCGCCTGCGCCGCATATTTGCCCGACGGGAATTCGGCCAGATAGGCCTTGAACGCGCTGACGCTGTTCTCGGCCACCGCGCCCTTCCACATCAGTTCCTCCAGCGCGGCGCGATTGCCCGTTCCGGTCTGACCGGCACGCGGCACCAGATAGACCGGCGTGCCGGTAATGCTGGCGCTGACGAAGGGGCGCTGCTGTCCGCCGGTCGCCGCCAGCACATCGTCGCGGATCGCCCCGCCCAAAAGCTGGACGGGCAGGTCGGGTTGCGGCAACCGCTTGGCGAGCGAGGCCGCGAAAGGCGAGTTGGCGCCGGTTCCGTCGGCGGCGGTCTGTCCCGGCGCCGCCGCGAAGATGACGAGAACGTCGTCGGCTTCGATGCCTGCCAGCCCGTTCTGCACTGCGCGCGTCCCCGACCGCCACGACCGACCGAACGGGTTGTTGCGGCACGAATCGAGGATCACCATGCGAATCTGCGCACCCGACACCGCCTCCATCATCCGGTCGAGGTTGATCGCCTCATACGGTAGGTCGAGATCGGATTTCAGCTGCGCGTCGGTCGGGATCAGCCAGTTCTTCCCCTGCGCCTCGATTCCGTGGCCGGCGTAATAGACCATCGCAACCTCGGCGCCGTCGGCCTTGATCCGGAAATCGCGCATCGCCTTCTGGAAGTCATTGACCGACAGGTTTGCCGCGACGGTGACGTCGTCGAAGCCCGCGTTTCGCGCCGACGCCGCGATCAATTTGATGTCGTTGGCGGGATTGGTGAGGCGGCTGGTGTTCGCATAATTGCTGTTCCCGACGATCAATGCGACCTTGCGCGCCTCTGCGGCAGTCGGTGCGAGTAGGAAGAAGGCGGTTATCAGGACAAGCCAGTATCGCGTCATCTCGCTATCCTTCGATCAATGGGCTGCGTGCGCGGTTCCATATTCGACCCAGCCGAATGGCCGCGGCGTCTTGGGCATATAGGCTGCACCCTGGCGCTCGACCGCGAAGCCGGCCTTTTCATAGGCATTGCCGATCGGACGGGTCAGGTGGCAATTGCCGCCGATACGTTTCCACAGCGGCTCGATTCGCCGCTGCCATTTGGCGACCTCGGGATCGGGCGCGCCGCCATGTTCCAGGAACAGCGCGGTGCCGCCGGGTTTCAGCACCCGCCGGATCTCGCCCAGCACCGCCGCTTGATCTGCGACCGAACAGAGGGTGAAGGTTGTCACCACGGTGTCGAAGCGCCCGCTCTCGAAGGGCATGGCCTCTCCGACCCCGCCCTGGATGTCGGCGTCCATGCCGCGCGCGGCTGCTGCGGCGCGGCTCATCGCCAGCAGTTCGGGCGAGGGGTCGAGCCCGGTAAAGCTCGTCACCCGCGCCGGGTCATAAAATTCCATGTTGATGCCGCCGCCGCAGCCAAGCTCCAGCACGTGGCCGGCCGCGTTCGGTACGACCTTGCTCCGCGCCTTCATGATCTGCCCTTGCGAGCAGGCGCATTTGATCAGCCGCGGCACCCCATGACGTTCCCACCAGCTCGCCATTTATCCGACTCCCCTTGGCGCGGAAGGTGACCCTTGCTAGCGCGGTTGGCAACACCCATCTGTGCTGTCCCGCACAGGATTCGAAAGTCTGTCATGCCCGCTACGCACCACACCAAAATGCTCATTCTCGGTTCCGGCCCCGCCGGTCTGTCGGCCGCCATCTATGCCGCGCGCGCCGGTATGAAGCCGATCGTGGTCCAGGGGCTGCAGCCGGGCGGTCAGCTCACGATCACGACCGATGTCGAAAACTACCCCGGCTTTGCGGAGGTGATCCAGGGCCCGTGGTTGATGGAACAGATGACGGCGCAGGCGACGCATGTCGGAACGAGCATGATCTGGGACACGATTGTCGACGTCGACCTGTCGCAGCGCCCGTTCAAGCTGACCGGCGACGGTGGCGACGTCTATCTCGCCGAAACGTTGGTGATCGCCACGGGCGCGCAGGCGAAATGGCTGGGCGCGCCGGGCGAGCAGGAACTGGGCGGCAAGGGCGTGTCGGCCTGCGCGACCTGCGACGGCTTTTTCTATCGCGGTAAGAAGGTCGTCGTGATCGGCGGGGGCAACACCGCGGTCGAGGAAGCGCTTTACCTTACCAATCACAGCGACGATGTGACGCTGATTCACCGCCGCGACCATCTGCGTGCCGAAAAGATCCTGCAGGACCGTCTGTTCGCGAACCCCAAGATCAAGGTTCTGTGGAACAAGCGCGTCGACCGTTTCGTCGCGGGCGAGGGGACGGCTGGGCTGGTCGGCGTCGACCTGGTCGACACCGTGACCGGCGAGGCTAGCCACGAGCCGACCGACGGCGGCTTCGTCGCGATCGGGCACAGCCCCTCGACCGAGTTGTTCAAGGGCAAGCTGCCTCTCGACGACGACGGCTATCTTCAGGTCACGCCCGGCACGTCGCTGACGTCGATCCCCGGGGTGTTCGCCGCGGGCGACGTCACCGACAAGGTCTATCGCCAGGCGGTGACCGCCGCGGGCATGGGCTGCATGGCCGCGCTCGACGCCGAACGCTTCCTGGCCGAGGCCGAATATCACGCGATGGTCGACGCCTAGGCGGCGAGCGCCGCGATGATGCGCTGATACAGCCATTCGGCGTCCGCGCCGGCAAAGCTGTGCGATGGACTGGCCAAGCGCTCCACGCTGACGGAGCTCGGGTTCGCCTCGATGTAAGCCAGCGACGCCGCCAGCTTTTCCATGAAGGCCTGCGCCGTCCGGTCGCCGGTCGCCAGCAACAGCCTCACGGGGCAGGGCGTTTCGGCAAGCATCGTGTCGATCTGGTCGGCCAGGCTGTCGGGCGCCGGAATCGCGGATTTCCGCTTGAGCGCCGACAGACCGCGCGCGAGCTTGCGGAAATCTACTTCGCCTTTCAGCAGGCGCATAAGGCTTCCGGGATCCCGAAGCCGCGCCAGATAGCGCGCGCGAATGGCGGCGGCGGGTGGGAGGGCCGGCTCATCGCCTTCGTCTTGATCGTCGTCATAGGTCCAGGGGTTGGCCAGTATAAGCGTATCGAACGACGGCGGCTGGTGCAGCAGCAGCGCGCTCGCGGCGTCGCAATTGCCAAAGGCGGCGATGCGTGTGACATGCGGCGCGGCCCGGCGAAAGGCCGCCGCCGCCGCCGCAATGTCCGGTCCGCTGCTCAAATAGCCGCCGTTTTCGCCTTCGCTGTCACCGATGCCGCGGCGATCGAAACGGAACACTGGATGGCCCGCAGCCGCAATGCGCTGCGCCAGCACTGCCATGCCGCGATGCGCGCCGCTGCGAATCTCGTTGCCGCCCGAGACGATCAGCAGCCCGGTTGTGCCCGGCGCGTCGTCGAGCGTCGCCGCCAGCGCTGCACCGTCGCAGTCAAAGGTCAATTGATGCCGCATGCCATGCTCCATGCGACGATGTCGGCGGCGATTGCTCGGGCCATAGCGGCGTCTTCGCCGGGCTCGGCGCGCAGCCACAGCGGTGTGCCCGCAAGGCCGTCGGTTCCCAGCGCGATGCTGCGCAATGGCTGCACTGGCTGGGCTTCCGCCTCGCCCAGCGCGGCGACCATCGCGGGGGAGAGGGCGTTGCCGGCGAGCAGCAGCGGAGCCACTTGCGCCGCCGCCTGCAAGCTTTCGAGCGAAGATGTCAGCCCGGCCTCGCGGTCGGCCGCTACCCGCGCGCGCATCATCGTGCGCATCAGCGAGCTGCCCGAAACGGCAGCCAGCCGCCACCATGCCGCCGCTTTCGCACCATGATCGATCAGTGCCCCGCCGCGGATCGACGCGATGACGACCGGTCCCGGGAGGTCGGCGGCGATTTCGGCGAGCGCATCCTGCCAATCGTCCAGCGCGACCGTCTCCAGCGCGACGAGGCTTTCATTCTGCCCCGGCAGGTCGGGCAGCACCGCGGCGAATCCTTCCCACGCCAGCGCGCGCATCGCAAGCAGCAGTGTCCGGCGCAGCCGGTTGGCTTCGTCGAAAAGCGGCGGGACGATCAGAATCGTCGCGCGCGGCCGGTCCGCGGGATCGATGCGCAGCCGATGTTCGGTCACAGGCGCATCGGTCCGGTTCAATCCGTCACTTTGCGAAGCGAGAAGGCGAGCAGATTGCCATAGGTTTCAAAGATTTCGCCGTCGATCTCATCGTCGTCGATGATGATGCCGAGGCGATCTTCCATCTCGGTCAGCACGGTCGCGACCGCCATCGAATCGAACTCGGGCAGCGCGCCGAACAGGCCGCTGTCTTCGGTCAGCGCTGCCGCGCGTTCTTCGCCCAGGCCCAATATGTCGGCAAGCAGAGCGCGCAGGGTGGCGTCGACGGAGGAGGCTTCGGTCATGGATCGTTCCTGAGCAGGTTTCGCGCAAAGGCTTTGAATGCGGGTCCCCATGCCGCGAGCCGCGACGGATTGAAAGCCTCGATGCGCCACAGCGGTTCGTGCCGGTTCATCCAGTCGCGCTTATAGGCGTCGTTGCCCGTCCCGAAATCAACCCGCCGCACCTGGTCGATCGCGATGACGTGGTGAAAGAGCGCGGCCGACAGCAACGTGCCGGGCGAGGCCTTCAGGCTGTCCTCGACATGGGCAAGCTTATGAATGAAGGCGGTTCCGTCTTCGACGGTCCAGAACTGCGCTGCGACCGGTACACCCGCGATGCGCGCCAGCCCCATGCGAAAGGTGCCGCGTTCACTCTCGGCCTCAGCGAAGGCGCGGAGCAGGGCAGGGTGCCCCTCTTCGGGTTTCCAGCTTGCGGCATAGATATGTTCGTACGCGGCCCAGGCGTCGGGGTCGAACCGCGTCAACAGCGCAATGTCGACGACGCCCTTTTTTTCCTTCCGCCGAACGGTGCTGCGTAGCGCTCCCGGGCGGCTCTCCCACCAGGCGTCATGGTCCATGTCGCCGAGGTCGAGCCAATGGCGGTCGCCTGCGGGCGCGGCCTTGGTCCACCAGCCCGCCGTGCGCAGCGCCGCGGATATGGCGCCGCGATCTTCGTCCCGGACGGGATGGAGCGACAGGCGCATTCCTTGCCCGCGTAACGCGCGGAACAGGTCGGCCAGTGCCGCCGCGTGATCGCCCGCGCCGACATACAGCGGCCGGATTGCGAAGCTGTACCAGTTTGTCAGGCTCTCGAAATGGCCCGGTCTTTCGACGCGAAGCGGCAACAGGGCGGCCGCATCGCCTGCCGTCCCGCGTGCGTCGAGACGGCCCTCGCCAGCAAAGCCGTGCGCGGCCAGGAGGTCGAACCATTGCATGCGATCAAAGGGCGAGGCCGCGCCTGCGGCCTTCGCCGCATCGTCATTAGCGTGATCTTCACCGTTCCCTTGCATGGTTGCGCGCTCTATCACCACTCTCCTAACAGCCGATGACCGCACCACAAAATCCGCCGTCGCGTCCGATCGACCATCTCGTCCAATTTGGCGCAGCGGACGCGGCTGCGCTTCTAATCGGCGATGTCGTCACGACCTTTGCGGAGATGGATGCCGGTGTCGGCCGGCTTGCGTCATGGCTGCTCGATCAAGTCGGTGGCCCGGGAGAGCGTGTTGCAAGCTGGACTGCGAAGACTCGCGCGGCCTGCCTGATGCCGCTCGCTGCGGCGCGCGCCGGGCTGATCCATGTGCCGATCAACCCCCTGCTCAAAGGACCGCAGGTTGCGCACATCCTGGCCGACAGTGGCGCGAAGCTGCTTGTCACCAACCCGCCGCGCGCCGACATTCTGGGCGATGCGCGGCCGGTCGAATGCGCGGTGCAGGACCTCAAGATCGTTGAAGAGGTGATCGATGCGGGCGGACAGGGATTGCCGCCGTCGCTCGCCGAACCGGACGATCTCGCCGCTATTCTCTATACCAGCGGGTCGACGGGCCGGCCAAAGGGCGTGATGCTAAGCCATGCGAATTTGTGGCTCGGCGCCGAGAGCGTCGCTTCTTATCTTGGGCTGGCTCCTGCAGATCGCGTCCTGGCGGCGTTGCCGTTCAGCTTCGACTACGGACAGAACCAGCTGTTTTCCGCTTGGCATGCCGGTGCGGCCGTCGCGCCGCTCGACTATCTTGCCCCGCGCGATGTCGTAAAGGCGGTCGCGCGGCACCGGGTCACGACGCTCGCCGGGGTACCGCCGCTGTGGGTACAGCTTGTGGAGGCCGACTGGCCCGCCGAGGCTGCGGACCAGCTCGAACGGCTTACCAACAGCGGTGGCGCACTGACGCCATCGCTTATCGCCGCGATGCGCGAAACATTTCCACGGGCCGATATCTATCCCATGTATGGGCTGACCGAGGCGTTTCGTTCGACCTATCTCGACCCCGCGCTCGTCGCCGCTCATCCCACCTCGATGGGTCGCGCAATCCCGCATGCCGAAATCCTCGTCTGCCGTCCGGACGGAAGCGTTGCCGCTGATGACGAGCCGGGTGAACTCGTTCACGCCGGTCCGTTGGTGGCCAAAGGATATTGGCGGGATCAGGAGCGGACGACACAGCGTTTCAAACCTGCGCCTGCGGTGTCACGCTATGGCGGCACGGCGGTCTGGTCCGGCGACACGGTACGACGCGATGCCAACGGGCTGCTCTATTTTGTCGGGCGCGACGATGCGATGATCAAGAGCGCGGGTAACCGGATCAGCCCGACCGAGGTAGAGGATGTCGCGGTCGCATCGGGATTGGTCTACGAAGCTGTCGCATTTGGCGTCCCGGACCCCCGGCTTGGCGCCGCGATCGTCCTGATCGTGCGCGGTAAGGGGGCAGTTGCCGACGAACAGGGGCTGTTGGCTCATCTCCGCAAGAATCTGCCCAATTTCATGCAACCGCAGCAGATCGAATGGCGTGACGCGCTGCCGCGTAATCCCAATGGGAAGCTTGATCGCGTGGCGATTGCTGCCGACTGGGCGCCGAAGGTGGCGGCATGAAGCCGCATGGGCCGATCCCCGACGGTTTCGCCGCCGATGCCGACGGCATGCTGCTGATCGGCGGACAGCGGGCCGACGCGCTTGTGGAGGATGCGGGCGACACGCCGCTGTTCGTCTACGACGGCCGGATGCTGACCGATCGCGTCGCCGAATGGCGTGCGGCAATGCCTGCCGAGGTGCAGCTTCACTATGCGATGAAGGCGAATCCTCACGCGCCGCTCCTGGCGCTCATGGCATCGCTGGTCGATGGACTGGATGTCGCATCGGGCGGCGAACTCGCCGCCGCGCTCGCAAGCGGAATGAACGCCGAAGATATCAGCTTCGCCGGACCCGGAAAGCGCGATCGCGAGCTGGAGGCGGCGATCGTATCGGGCGCGACGCTGAATCTGGAATCGGCGGGAGAGGCGGAACGAGCGCTGTCGATCGGCGCCCGGCTTGGCATTGCCCCGCATCTTGCGGTGCGCGTGAATCCCGATTTCGACCTCAAGGGATCGGGGATGAAAATGGGTGGAGGTGCCAAGCCCTTTGGCGTCGATGCCGCGGAGGTGCCGGTGCTGGTGCGGCGGCTGATCGATGCCGGCGCTAAATGGCGCGGCTTCCATATTTTCGCGGGATCGCAGGCGCTTGATGCCCAGGCGATCGCCGACACGCAGGCGCAGACGGTTGCTCTGGCGGCGCGGCTGGCAAGGGATATCGGCGCGACGCCGCCGCTCGTGAATCTGGGCGGCGGAATGGGCGTTCCCTATTTCCCCGGCGACCGCGACGTCGATATCGCCGCGATCGGGGCGGCGCTTGCCGCGACCCTTGCCGACCGCGACGCAATATTGGCGGACAGCGGCTTTGCGATGGAACTCGGTCGTTGGCTGGTGGCGGGCGCCGGGGTCTATCTGACGCGTGTCGTCGACCGGAAGACCAGTCATGGTGAAACCTTTCTGGTCACCGACGGCGGGTTGCATCACCAACTTGCGGCCAGCGGGAATTTCGGCACCGTGATCCGCCGCAACTATCCTGTGGCGGTGGCGAACCGCTTTGGGGTGGAACCGGTCGAAACCGTGTCGGTGGTCGGCTGCCTTTGCACTCCGCTCGACCGTCTGGGCGACCAGGTGGCGCTGCCGCGCGCGGATGTCGATGATCTCGTTGCGATTTTTCAGGCAGGGGCATATGGCGCGACGGCAAGCCCGTCGGCTTTCCTTGGACAGGGGCCTGCCCGGGAAATGCTGGTCTGAATCCTACCGGAAAAGGTTAAATTCTGTGCCGGTTCGGCACAAGTTGCGACAAGCATTCCGTGAACTTATCCCAATACTAACGGTATGTTCACCCTTTTCGAGCAATGGCTGACCCTGACGCAATGGCTGTCCGCGCAGGGTTCCGGAACCCGCAGGGCGTCCGGTCGCTCGAAAGGTGATATGATTATGACGTCCTTCCCCACGCTTCGCGCCGCTAAGGTTGCGCTGGTCTGCGGTATCGCCGCGACCGCCCTGACGGGCTGCATGGGGGGCGGTGGTCCCGCTCCGCAGCTGCCGAGCGCCAATTTCGTGGCGAACCAGGAAGGGCCGGGCGAGGAATATATCATCGGGCCGCTCGACGAGCTTCAGATCTTCGTGTGGCGCAACCCCGAACTCGGCGGCAAGGTACAGGTGCGCCCCGACGGTCGCATCACGACGCCGCTGATCACCGACATGCCCGCGGTCGGCAAGACGCCGACCATGCTGCAGCAGGACATCAAGCTGCAGCTGTCGCAATATATCACCGATCCCATCGTCAGCGTGATCGTCACCAGCTTCAACAGCACTTTCTCACAGCAGGTGCGCGTCGTCGGCGCGACCGAAAAGCCGGCGTCGATCCCCTTCCGCGCCAACATGACGGTGCTCGACGCGATGATCGCGGTCGGCGGTCTCGGCGAATATGCGGCGGGCAACAAGGCGCGCCTCGTCCGCTTCGACAAGGGCACCGGCAAGCAACAGGAATTCGGCCTGCGCCTCAACGACCTGATCAAGCGCGGCGACATCAAGGCGAATGTCCGTCTTCAGCCGGGCGATGTGATCATCATCCCCGAAAGCATGTTCTGACCCCGACCGACCACAGAAGCAGCCAGCTTTTCGCCCACGAGCTTTTGCCAAGGACTGACCAGAAACGATGAACGGCCTTTACGACGAATTCCGGGTGGCACTGCACAGTGTCTGGACGCGCCGTTGGCTGGTGCTCGCGGTCGCCTGGGGCATCTGCATCCTCGGCTGGCTCGCGGTCGCTTCGATCCCGAATCGCTATGACAGCCGCGCCCGGTTGCTCGTGGATGTGAACCAGATTCTGCCGGACGACGCCGGCGGCGGTCCCAGCAGCCAGCAGCTGGATCAGATTCGCGAAACGCTGACCAGCGCGCGCAACCTCGAAAAGGTTGCGGCGACCACCGGCCTGATCGGTGCCGACGCGGGCGAACGCGACAAGGCGGGTGCGGTCGCGATGCTGCAGAACAGCATCAAGGTCGTTCCGCAGCAACAGAATATCTTCGAGATCACCTCATCGGTAGCCGTCAGCAGCATGTCCGACGCGGATAATGCCAAGCTGGCGTCCGCGGTGCTCGACAGCCTGATTACCGTGTTTCGCGACGACCAGCTTCGCGGTGGACGCATGGACGCGCGCGAGGGTCTGAAGTTCCTCGACGCACAGATTGCCGATCGCGAACGCGCGCTGCGCGAGATCGAGGCGCGCCGCGCGACGTTCGAGGCGCAGAATATCGGCTTGATCCCCGGCGGTACCGGTTCCCCGGCCCAGCGCGTCGACGCTGCGCGCGCCGAGCTCGGCCAGATCGATTCGCAGCTTGTGTCCGCGCAGGCTCAGCTTGCGGCGGCGAACGGCCAGCTTGCCTCGACCCCGGCGACGATCGCTGGTGGCGGCGGTGGCGGCGTGGGTGGTGGCGTCGCGCGCCAGCAGCTCGCGGGCGCACAGAGCGAGCTTGCCTCGATGCACGCGCGCGGTCTGACCGACGCGCACCCCGACGTCATCGCGCTGAAGAGCCAGATCGCGTCGCTGAAGGCGCAGGCCGATCGTGAGGGCAATGGCGGGGGCGGCGGTGGCGGGATGCAGAATCCCGCTTACGCCTCGCTCGCGGCGATGCGCGCTGAGCGGCAGGCGACGGTAAGTGCGCTCAATGCCCGCAAGTCGCAGCTGATGGGCGATATCGCCAAGATCACCTCGCAACAGATACAGAACCCTGGCATCGCGGCCGAATATGACCGGATCAACGGCGAATATACCGCGCTAAAGGCGCAATATGACAAGCTGTTGGGCCAGCGCGAGCAGGTGCGTCTGCGCGGCGACGTGCAGACCGAAACCGACGCGATCAAGGTCGAGTTGCTCGATCCGCCTTCGAAGCCGACCAGCCCGGCCGCGCCCAACCGGCCGCTGTTCCTGACGCTGGTGCTCGTCGCCGGGCTCGGCGGTGGCGTTGCGGCGGCGTTCGGTCTTGCCCAGGTTCGCACCAGCTATGCGACCGCAGCAAAGCTCGAACGCGCGAGCGGCCTTCCCGTGATCGGATCGATCACCGAGGTCGTGACGCCGGATCGCCACGTCGAACGGCGGAAGCGGCTGGTCTGGCTCGCGGGCGGAACGGGCGCGCTCGTCGGCCTCTATGCACTGCTGCTGGTCGCCGAATTCGTCCAGCGCGGCATGGTCGCGTGAGCGGGGAGGAAGACATGAACGACCAGCGCCCCGTCAAGCGTCCGCCCTCGCTGCTCGAACGCGCGGCCGACATGTTCGGCCTCGATCCCGCGAAGAATGCGGCGACGATCGACGTGTCGAAACTGCCGCCCGAGCCCGAGAAGCGGGTAAGGAAGGCCAAGGCCGCGCCGGCCGCCGAGGCGCCGCAGGCAGAAATCCTGCAGCCTGAGCCGCCGGTCGTCGAGACCGTGCCTGCCGTCGAGGCCGCGCCCGCGTCCAAGCCCTCTCCGCGCAAAGAGATCGCAAAGGCCGCGCCGGCGATTATCCCGAATCGTCAGGGCACGATCGACCGCCAGCATCTCGCCGCGAACGGGATGATCGTTCCGGGCGCACCGGTGACGGGCATTTCCGAAGAATATCGCATCGTGAAGCGCGAGATCATCCGCAACTTCGCGGGCACCGCAAACCGCCCGGTCTTGCCGCGCGGCCACCGCGTACTGATCGCGTCCGCCAACCCGGGTGAGGGCAAGACCTTCTCCGCCGTCAATCTAGCGCTCAGCCTGGCGGTCGAGGCCGACCATGACGTGCTGCTGATCGATGCCGACATCGCAAAGCCCAGCGTGCTGGGAATGCTGGGCCTCGACAATGGTCCCGGCCTGATGGATGCGCTTGCCGATCCGCACCTGCCGCTCGGCGATTGCCTGATCCAGACCGACATTCCGGGGCTGAAGGTCATGCCCGCGGGCACGCAGCATATGCACGATACCGAGCTGCTCGCCTCGGCCCGGACCGAGACGCTGCTCGGCCAGCTCGAGGCAGGTGCGCCCGGTCGCATCATCATTCTCGATTCGCCTCCCGTACTCGCGGCGTCGCCCGCGGCGGTGCTGGCGGGACACGTCGGCCAGCTCATCATGGTGGTGCGCGCCGATCAGACGCTCGAAAGCGCACTGCGCGACGCGATCGGTCTCATGGGTGCATGCCCGCATATCCAGCTTCTCCTCAACGGAGTGAAATTCTCGCCGGGCGGTCGCCGCTTCGGCACCTATTACGGACAGGGAGGCGCGTCATGATGCGCAACCAAATTGGCATGCGTCGTGGGGCGACGCTGGCCGCTCTGCTGCTCGCCGGGACGGCGACGAGCGCGCATGCGCAATTCTCGGGCGATCCGGGTTCGGGTGGCGGCGCCTCGGCGTCGGGCAGCCCGTCCGCAGATTCCGGCGAGGGCGGCCGCAAGGCAAAGCGCGCCGAGGCGCGGCGCAACAAGGAACGTCACGTCGACGTCAGCCCCTATCTTGAAATCGGACAGGTGTTCAGCACCAACCTGAAGGGCGGCGATAACGACGTCCTGACCTATACGACGCTCGCCGCGGGCGTCGATGCAGTGGTCGCCACGCGGCGCGCCGAACTAGCCGCAACGGTGCGTTATGAATATCGCATCGGCGAATCGCGCGGCATTTCGGACGGCGATGTGATCAGCGGCCTCGCACGCGGGCGCATCGAGGTGTCGCAGGGCTTGAATCTGGAGGCTGGCGCGCTTGCGACGCGGACCCGCGCCGACGTGGGCGGGTCCGACAGCGGTCTTCTGATCGGCAATTCAGACAATGTCGCCAATCTCTATTCGGTTTATGCGGGTCCGACCTTTGCGCGCCGCGTAGGCGGGCTCGACGTCGGGGCCGGCTATCGCTTCGGCTACACAAAGGTCGATGTCGACACTCCGGCGATCCTGGCGCCCGGGATTCAGCCGATCGGCGCCTTCGACAGTTCGACCAACCATGTCGCATGGGCCAGCGTCGGCCAGCGGCCGGGCGACCTGCCGTTCGGCTGGCAGGTGTCGGGCGGCTATCAGCGCGAGGATGCGAGCCAGCTCGATCAGCGGTTCGAGGGCAAATATGCCCGCGCCGACGTGACCGTGCCCATCTCGCCGACCGTCGCGCTGCTCGGCGGCGTGGGGTACGAGAATATCGAGATTGGTCAGCGTAATCCGGTGCTCGATACCAACGGCATTCCCGTTGTCGACGCGAACGGCCGCTTCGTCACCGACAAATCGACCCCGCGCCAGCTTTCGTTCGATACCGACGGGCTGATCTGGGATGCCGGCGTGATGTGGCAGCCTAGCCGCCGCATGTCGCTGACCGCAAAGATCGGTCGACGCTATGGCGACACCATCTATACGGGCAGCTTCACCTATCGCCCCGATCATGCGACCCTGTTCCAGGTCGGCGTCTATGACGGCCTGTCCAGCCTCGGTCGCGGCATGTCGGGGGGGCTGGCCGCTTTGCCGACCCAGTTCGACCCGACGCGCAATCCGCTCAGCGGCGACGTCAACACCTGTGTTTTCGGGCAGGGAACGGGTGGCTGCCTGAACAACCAACTCGGTAGCATAAACGGCTTCCAGTACCGCAACCGCGGCGTGCAGGCGATCCTGTCTTCCAGCTACGGACGCTGGAGTTACGGCGTAGGCCTTGGCTACGATCAACGCCGTCTACTCGTCCCCCGCAACTCGCCGATCGCGGCGCTGAACGGCATCAAGGACGAGAATTATTATCTCTTCCTGACTGCTGGACGCGCGCTCGATTCGGAATCGAGCGTCAACCTGTCGGGCTATCTCAACTATTTCGACAATGGCTCGCCGGGGGCAAGCGATGTCCAGTCGGCGGGTATCACGGCGTCCTACGATCGTCGTTTCTGGCGCGGCCTTACGGGGACCGCGGCGGCCAGCCTGAATGCGTTCGATCAGGACGGCTTCAACAGCCAGCTGATCGCGTCGGCTCTGCTGGGACTGCGCTACAACTTCTGATCCGGGGAATACTCGATGTACGATCAATATTATGGTTTCACCGGCCGTCCCTTCCAGCTGACGCCCGATCCGGCTTTCTACTTCGAAAGCGGCACGCACCGCAAGGCCATGTCCTATCTGGGCTATGGCCTGGCGCAGGGCGAGGGCTTCATTGTCATCACCGGCGACGTCGGCGCGGGCAAGACCACGCTGGTCGGCCACCTGATGAATACGATCGATCCCAACCGCCTGACCGCAGTCAAGCTGGTGTCGACACAGGTCGAGGGTGACGATCTTCTGCGCCTGGTCGCCGAACAGTTCGGGCTGGAGTGGGAAGGTCAGAGCAAGGCTGAACTGCTGCGTTCGATGGAGGAATATCTCCGTGAACAGGCGCGCGCCGGCCGCCGCACGCTGCTGATCGTCGACGAGGGGCAGAATCTAGCCATCTCCGCGCTCGAAGAACTGCGCATGCTGTCGAACTTCACGCTCGGCGGCCATTCGCTGCTTCAGATATTCCTGCTCGGCCAGCCCGAATTCCGCCAGACGCTCTTCCACTCGCCGACGCTGGAACAGCTTCGCCAGCGGGTGATCGCGACGCATCATCTGGATCCGATGGAGCCCGAAGAGGTCGAGCCCTATATCCTGCACCGCCTGGGCAAGGTGGGCTGGACCGGCAACCCCAGCTTCGCGCCCGAAGCTTTCGAGCTGATCTTCGATTACAGCGACGGCGTACCGCGCAAGCTCAACGTACTGGTCAGCCGCCTGCTGCTGTTCGGTGCTGTCGAGGAATTGCATCGCATTTCGGCGCAGCATGTCCGCAACGTGATTGCGGAGGTCGAGGCGGATCGCGGTATTGACGAGGCGAACCTGGCGCCGCTGCCGGTCGAAGAGGTCGTGGCGCATGCCGCGGCTGCGGTCGAGGCGCCCGCCGAATGGCCAGCCACGACGGATAGTCGCGCGCCCTTTGCCGCGCCGGTTGCCGGCGATGCCGAAAAGGGTGCGGTGGCGACTCCCGACGCGGTCGTCGTGGCGCCCGCCGCGCCGGTGATCGACGAAGCGCAGGTCGCCGAGTTGCAGCTTCAGATCGCCAGCCTCGAACAGCGGCTGGTCGAACAGGATGCGGCGCTCCGCCGCGTGCTCGACTTGCTGATCGAATGGGTCGAACGCGATCCGGAAAATGCACCCAATCCGGCGAAATCGCAGGTCTGGGCCGCGTGACGCGCTGAACGCCATCGGCTAGGATGGCCGATGAAGGTGAGGGAAAATGCAGAACGGCCTCTCGGTCGATGTCGAGGACTGGTTCCAGGTCGGCGCCTTTGAGCGCACGATCGACCGTGCCGACTGGCCCGCGCTTGAATGCCGGGTCGAGGCGAATTGCGACGCGGTGCTTCAGATTTTCGCCGACGCCGGGGTCAAGGGAACATTCTTCACGCTTGGCTGGATTGCCGAACGCTATCCCGCGCTGATCGGGCGGATCGTCGGCGCGGGGCACGAGCTGGCCAGCCACGGTTACGACCACAAGCGCGTGTTCAACATGACAGCCGCCGAATTCGCCGCCGACCTCAAGCAGACGCAGGCGATCCTGGAGAATCTGGGCGGTACGCCGATCCGCGGCTATCGCGCGCCCAGCTTTTCCGTCGATACGCGCACGCCTTGGGCCCACCAGATATTGGCGGAACAGGGCTATGCCTATTCGTCCAGCGTCGCGCCGGTCGTGCACGACCATTATGGTTGGCCGCAAAGCCCCCGCCACGCCTGGCAGCCGTTGCATGACAGCGATCTCGTCGAATGGCCGGTCACGACGGCGCGGATCGCCGGGCGTACGCTCGCGGCGGGGGGAGGGGGCTTCATGCGAATGCTTCCCTACGGCTTCACGCGCTGGGCGATCGAACGGATGAATGCGGAGGGCCATCCGGCGATCCTCTATTTCCACCCATGGGAAATCGATCCCGGTCAGCCGCGTGTCGCCAATGCGCCAATCAAGTCGAAAATACGCCACTACAGTGGTTTGTCGGCGATGACCGGCAAGCTCAAAAAGCTGCTCGCCGATTTCGAATGGACGCGCGCCGATGTGCTGCTGCCTGCGCAGCAGGAGCGTGCCAGGCCATGGCGCGCCGCGGCGTGAACGCGCCGATCCAGCCGCCGACCCCGCTGACCGATGCGGACGCGTGGGACGCCTATGTTGCCGCGCATCCGGCTGCGACGCCCTTCCACAGCCGTGCCTGGTGTCAGGCGGTAACGAAGGCGACGGGGCATCAATGTCACCTGATTGCTCCGCGCGACGTCGGCGGTACGCCGACCGGCCTGCTGCCGTTGCATCATGTTCGCTCGCCCTTGTTCGGACAGGCGCTCGTCGCCAGCGGGTTTGCCGTCGATGGCGGCATTCTGGCCGATGACGATGCGAACGCCGCGATGATCGCCGCCGCGGCGGTTGACGTCGCAAGCTCGCTCGGCGTTCCGTCGGTTGAATTGCGCGGCGGCCCGCTGCCGGAAAGGGGGGGCTGGCGCGTTGAAGAAGGCGTCTATGCGGGTTTCGCGCGCGATCTTGCCGCTGATGACGATGCCGAACTGCTCGCCATCCCTCGCAAGCAGCGCGCCGAGGTGCGCAAGGTTCTCGAAGGCGGTCTGACGGTCACGACGGGCAGCGATGCCGCCGAACGGCGCGACCATTATCATATCTATGCCACCAGCGTTCGCAATCTAGGCACGCCGGTCTTTCCCAGGGCATTGTTCGATGCGGTGCTCGACGCCTTCGGCGACGCCGCCGACATATTGACCGTCCGCGAAAACGGTCGTCCGGTCGCGAGCGTACTCAGCCTCTATTGGCGCGGAACCGTGATGCCCTATTGGGGCGGCGGGACCGCCGACGCGCGCCGACTTCGCGCCAACGAACTGATGTATTTCGCGTTGATGCGTCATGCGCGCGCAAAGGGCTGCACGCGTTTCGATTTCGGGCGCTCGAAGGTCGGAACGGGTCCCTTCGCTTATAAGAAGAACTGGGGCTTCGAACCGCAGCCTTTGGTCTATGCGCGTTGGCTTGCGCCTGGCGAGACGCCGCGCGACATGAACCCCAACAGCGCCAAATATCGACTGCAAGTCGATCTGTGGAAAAAGCTGCCGCTGTGGATCGCCAACCGGATCGGCCCCCTGATCGCTCGCGGCCTGGGGTGATGGCCGAAATCCTGTTCCTTGTGCACCGCGCGCCCTGGCCGCCGGACCGGGGCGACCGGATTCGCAGTTGGCACATGTTTCAGGCGTTGGCGAAGCTGGCGCCGGTGCACGTCGCCGCGCTTGCCGATACCAAGGCGGATGCAGCCATCGCGCACGAAAAAATGGCACCGCTTTGCAAGACGCTGGCGATCGAAGTGCGCGACGTTTCCCGACCACTCGCGCTTGCGCAGGCGGTGTTTCGCGGCGAGCCTGTGTCCAATCGCCTGTTCCGCAATGCCGCACTCGCCGAACATGTCGGCGCGCTGATGGCGCTGGGAACCGTCACCCATATCGTCGCTTTCTCGGGTCAGATGGCGCAATATCTGCCGAAGGATTTCGGCGGCCCGGTCTTGATGGATTTCGTCGACGTCGATTCGGCCAAATTCGCGACCTATGCCGAACAGGACAAGCGCCAGCCGCTGAACTGGGTTCATGCGCGCGAAGCGAGGAAGCTTGGCGCGTTCGAAGCGAAGGTCGCGCGCGGGGTCGATACCAGCCTGTTCGTCAGCGAGGCCGAGGCGGCGCTGTTCCGCCTGCAAAGTGGTCTCGCTGGCGACAGGGTGCGTGCGGTCGAGAATGGCATCGACACCGATCGTTTCGATCCCGTCCGGCCTTTCAGCGCGGTGGGAGAGGGCGAGGGGCCGCTCGCGGTCTTCACCGGGCAAATGGATTATCGGCCGAACATCGACGCGGTCCACTGGTTTGTCGCTGACATTCTGCCCCTCATCCGCGCGGTTCATCCAGCCGCGCGCTTCGCGATCGTCGGCCGCGCACCGAGCGAAGCGGTGCGCGCGCTGGGCGTGATCCCGGGCGTGATCGTGACCGGCGAAGTGCCCGACGTTCGGCCCTGGCTTGCCGCCGCCGATGCGGTCGTGGCGCCGCTGCTGCTCGCGCGCGGGGTACAGAATAAGCTGCTGGAGGCGATGGCGATGGCGCGTCCGGTGGTCGCCAGCGCGGCCGCGGCGACGGGGATCGATGCGACGCCGGACGAGCATCTGCTCGTCGCCGACGATGCGGAGGCGATGGCGGCGGGGGTCGTGCGACTGTTCGACGATCCCGCCGGGGCGGATCGGATGGGCCGGGCCGCCCGCGAACGGATGATCGCGCGATACGGCTGGGACGCGAGGCTCGCGCCGCTCGCCGGGTTGCTGGGGCTTGCGGCATGACCGCAAGCGCCCTTTCGCGCCTTGGGGGCTGGACCCGGTGGCAACGACATCTGGCGGCGCTCGCGGCGCTGTCGGCGGGGATCCTCGCGATCTTTTACCGCGACGCGCTCGATATGGCGGGCATCTGGTGGCACAGTTCGACCTTCACCCATTGCCTGTTGATGGTGCCGATGATCGGTTGGTTGGTGTCGCAGCGTGTCGCGCTGCTGCGGCCGCTGACGCCGGTCTATTGGTGGCCCGCGCTGGTCTGGATCGCGGGGGCGGGCTTTGTCTGGCTCGTCGGCGAAGCGGCGGGCGTCGGGTTGTTCCGTCAGCTCGGCCTCGTCCTGATGCTGCAGGGCGCGGTTGCGGTCGCGCTGGGCGAAAAGCTGGTGCGCGGATTGCTCTTTCCGCTCGCCTATGCGCTGCTCCTCGTGCCGTTCGGCGAGGAACTGGTGCCTTTGCTCCAGACGCTCACCGCCTATATCTCGATGATCCTCCTCCACCTCTCGGGCCTTCCGGCCGAGCTGGAGGGTGTGTTCATCACGACGCGCGCGGGCTTCTTCGAAGTGGCGGAGGCATGTTCGGGCGTCAATTTCCTGATCGCGATGCTCGCCTATTCGGTGTTCGCGGCGCATCTCTGTTTTCGCAGCTGGACGCGGCGGATCGTCTTCGTCACCGCCGCGCTGGCCACGACGATCGCTGCCAATGCGCTGCGGGCCTATGGCACGATGGTTGCCGCCGAGATCTGGGGGATCGAGGCAGCGGGCGGGATCGATCATGTGTTTTATGGCTGGGTCTTTTTCGGGTTGGTCGTGCTGATCGTGATGCTCGTCGCGCGGCGCTGGTTCGATCGGCCCGCGAACGACATCGCTGTCGACGTGACAGGCCTCGATGTCGCGTGCCGTCACGCGGGACCCGCGCGCGCGGTGCTGCCCGCGGCGCTCGCCATACCGCTGCTCTTCGCCCTGTGGGCGGCCCTGATCGGTGGTCGTTCGGCGCCGTTGCCGGACACCATGCCCGTCGCGACGCCGCCGGGCTGGGTGCCCGCCTCGTCAGAGAAGATGGCGTGGCTCCCGCGCTTCGACGGTGCCGACCAGCGGATCGTGCGCCACTTCGCCGACGCGCGCGGCCGCCGCGTCACTGTCGCGATCGGGGGCTATCAGCGCCAGGCGGAGGGGCGAGAGGTTGTCGCCTATGGGCAGGGCGCGGTCGACCCCGACAGCAAATGGGCATGGAGCGCGGCTCTCGCGCCCGTCGACGGCGGCAAGACTGACCGGCTGCTTCACCCCGGCCCGGTGCTGCGCGACGCCGCGACCTGGTACGTCGTTGACGGGACTGCGACGGGCAGCGCGCGCGGCGCGAAGCTCGCCGGGCTCAAGGCGCGTCTGGTCGGCGGCGACCCGCGCGCGTTGTCGCTGATCGTCTCGGCCGAAGAGGGGCAGGGGGGCCGCGATGCGATCGCTGATTTCCTTTCCGCGTCGGGCGGAGCGCAGGCGATGGCTGACCGCGCGTTGAAACTGCGCTAGGAGCGGTTTCTATATGTGCGGGATCGCAGGCATTTATCATCTGGAGACGGCAAAGCCGGTCGACCCGGCGCGCGTCCGCGCGATGTTGCATCCGATGGCGCACCGCGGCCCCGACGGGTCGGGCGACTGGACCGCGCCGGGCGTCGGTCTTGGCCACCTTCGCTTGTCGATCATCGATATCGAGGGCAGTCCTCAGCCGATGGCGAGTGACGACGAAGCGGTCACGCTCACCTATAACGGCGAGATCTACAACTTCCGTGAGCTGCGCGCCGAGTTGGAGGATCGTGGCCACCGTTTCCGCACCAGTGGCGATACCGAGGTCATCATCGCGGCGTGGCGGCAGTGGGGCCCCGACTGCCTGTCGCGCCTGAACGGCATGTTCGCCTTTGCGATCCACGACCATGCGCGCGGCTGCCTGTTCCTCGCGCGCGACCGGCTGGGGGTAAAGCCGCTGCACCTCGTCCGCCTGTCGGACGGCTCGGTCGCCTTCGCCTCCGAACTCAAGGGCCTGCTCCGCCATCCGCTGCTGCGGCAAGAGGCCAATCTGACGGCGGTCGAGGATTTCCTCGCGCTCGGGTACGTCCCCGACGACAATTGCATCGTCGCGGGCGTCGAGAAACTGCCCGCTGGTCATTTCCTGCTGCTCGAACGCGGCAAGCCCATGCCCGCGCCAACGCGCTGGTGGGCGCCCGATTTTTCGCGGCGCATCCGCGCGAGTGAGGGGGAAGCGGCCGAACATCTGGTCCATCTGATGCGCACCGCCGTGACCGATCGCATGGTCGCCGATGTGCCGCTCGGGGCGTTTCTGTCGGGCGGCGTCGACAGCAGCGCGGTTGTCGCGCTGATGGCGGAGGCTAGTGCGAAAGCGGTCCGGACCTGCACCATCGGCTTCGATCAGGCGGCGCTCGACGAAACCGCTTATGCGCAGCAGATTGCCGAGCGTTTCGCGACCGACCATCGCACGCGCACTGTCGCCGCCGCCGATTTCGGGCTTGTCGACCGCATCGCCGACATGTTCGACGAACCCTTTGCCGATGCCAGCGCGTTGCCGACCTATCGCGTCTGCGAACTCGCGCGCGAGGAAGTGACCGTCGCCTTGTCCGGTGACGGCGCCGACGAGGCGTTTGCCGGCTATCGCCGCCTGGTCTTTCAGCATCAGGAGGAGCGGCTGCGTGGGATGATCCCATCTTTCCTGCGCCGGGGGGTGCTCGGTCCGCTATCGCGCGTGTGGCCGCAAATGGACTGGGCGCCGCGCCCGCTGCGCGCCCGCGCGACGCTGGCCAGCCTGTCGAAGAGCGGAGCGGAAGGCTATGCCGAGGCGGTCGCTGTTACCGGCCCGGCGCAGCGCGCGCGCCTTTTCAACGACGCCGCTGTTCATGCGCTGGGCGACCATATTGCCGAAGCCCGCTATTGGAAGGCGATGCATGAGGCGCCAGCGCGAGAAGCGCTCGACCGCGCGCAATATGCCGATCTGATGATTTGGCTGCCGGGTGATATCCTGACCAAGACCGACCGGATGAGCATGGCGGTCAGCCTGGAGGCGCGCGAGCCGCTGCTCGACTATCGCCTGATCGAATTCGCCGCCAGCCTGCCCGCGTCGATGCGAGTGAAGGGCGGAACGGGCAAGGCTATCATGAAGCAGGCGATGGAGCGCTATCTGCCCCACGACATTCTCTATCGCCCCAAGATGGGGTTCGTGACGCCCGTGTCGCAATGGTTCCGCGGACCGCTCGTCGAACAGGCAAAGGCGCTTGCGACTTCGTCGACGCTCGCGCGGTCGGGCTGGTTCGACATGGCGGAAATCGAACGCATCGTCGCCGCGCACCAGTCGGGTCGTCGCGATCACGGACGACAGATCTGGCAGTTCTTCATGCTGGAAAAGTCGCTTGCGAAGCTGTTCGGCATTTGAAGCGGCGCGTCGGTTGGAGCGAGGGTCTCCGACTACCCTCTCACTGAACGGATATATTACGGAATGCCGGCAACCGGTCGCAAACTGACCTCGCTTCCCACAATTTCGTCATCCCGGACTCGATCCGGGGTCCATAATAGCGGCCGAAGCATGGACCCCGGATCAAGTCCGGGGTGACGAGGAAGGACAGCTAGCCCCAATCCGCAGCGTTCGATGTGATCCCCGGCGAAGGCCGGGGCCCAGAGCGTAACCACGCAGCGCCGGCTTTCTAACGCCCTGGACCCCGGCCTTCGCCGGGGATCACGGAGGGGCGCGCGGCTGCGTGCGGACGATCCGGCGGCTTTGGGGTGGGACGCGGACGTTACTCCCTTCCAAAGTTCAGGAAAGTTCAGCCTTGTGGGCTCCCCGATCTGGACCACGCAATGTGGTGGGCGCACGGTCGAGAGAAGACCGGCGGATCGCGTTTGTTCACTGAATGAAAGAGCCGGGATCGGTGCTGACATAGCCGGATATTGTAGGAAAGGCCTTTTTCCGCGGGCGCCGGCGGGGTTGGGGTGAGGAGCCGTCTTTCAAATCTCGTCATGCTGAACTCGTTTCAGCATCCATGGACGGACCGGCAATTTAACGCTGCGCTGGAAGCATCGTCGGGCCATGGACCCTGAAACAAGTTCAGGGTGACGAAAGAAGAGACGTCGTCTTCCGGTCAGGAAGCAGACCTGGCTTCCCACAGCTTCGTCATCCCGGACTTGATCCGGGATCCATAACAGCGGCCGAAGCATGGACCCCGGATCAAGTCCGGGGTGACGAGGAAGAAATGTCAGATCCCGGTCGCATTCAGCCATTCGCGCATAGCCGAATCGCCACGCCATCTTAACACCTCGCTGCTAGGCTCGCTGCCGATGACGGTCCATCCCGCCTTTCCGACAAGCGCTGCAGAAGCGGCCCCACTGACCGTGCGCGTCGTCGATCCGCTGTCGTTATCAGACGAGCTGGCGGCGGCGTGGGATGGGCTTGCCGAAACCGCCAGCGAGCCCAATCCCTTTGCCGAACGCTGGTGCCTCCAGTCGGCGCTGCACCTGCTCGACCCCGAGCGCAGGGCGCGGCTGGTAATGGTGCGCGACGGCAGCCTGGGGCCGGTGATCGGCGTTATGCCGCTTGCGCCCGCGAGCAGATATGGCCGCCTGCCGCTGCGTCACGTCACCGCCTGGGCGCACCCGAACCATTTTCACGGCGCGCCTTTGGTGAGCGCGGGAATGGAGCATCTTTTCTGGTCGATCCTACTCGGCTGGTGCGACGCATCGGACTGGGCGCACACGCTTGTTCATGTGCCCCGACTGACCCAGGACGGGCCGCTACACCGCGCGCTCGTCGACGTCGCGCAGGGGCGTGGTGGCGAGGCTGAGGTCGTGCACCGTGAGGAACGCGCCTTGCTCGAAAGCAACCTGTCGGCCGAGGCCTATTGGGACGAGGCGATGCGTGCGAAAAAGCGCAAGGAACTGCGCCGGCAGGCGAACCGGCTCGCCGAACAGGGCACGGTTTCCTTTCGCCGCTGGCAAGCCGGCGACGCGCTCGATACGTGGGTCGATGCGTTCCTGATGCTGGAGGCGCGGGGGTGGAAGGGAAAGGCCGGGTCCGCGCTCGCCAGCCACAGCGATACGGAAGCTTGGTTCCGGGCTATCCTGGCCGGTGCCGCCGAAGCGGCCAAGCTCGACATGCGGGCGCTCGATCTCGACGGCCGCCCGCTTGCGATGTTGATAAATTTTCTGTGCCCGCCCGGCGGCTTCTCGTTCAAGACGGCCTTTGACGAGGACTATGCCCGCTTCTCGCCCGGCGTGTTGTTGCAGCAGGAAAATCTGGACCTGCTGAGCGATGATCGCGTCGCTTGGGTCGACAGTTGCGCCGCGCCGGGCCATCCCATGATCGACAGCGTTTGGCGCGAACGTCGCCATCTGGTCTGGATCAACGCACCGCTGTCGGGTGGCTCCGACCGGCTGCGTTTCCGGACGCTGGCCAGGGTTGAAAAGATCTGGCGCCGCTGGAAGGGCGGCGCACCGGCAGTCGATGCTGTACGAGAACCAACGTCATGACCGCCGACCGAATTATCGCCCAGCCCGTCTTCGATGCCGAAACGCTCGCGCGGATGGAGGCGCTTTATCCGGTGCAGGCGGGATTGCTGCACCATCGTCTGCCCGATCATCCGCTGCTGACGCTCGACGCGCTGGCGCGGCTCGGCGAGGGGCTGCCGGCGGCGCAGGTCGAATATAATCCCGGCGACGTCCCCATCGGCATCAAGCCGGAGGATGTTCCCTCGAACGGCCTGTCGATCGGGCAGACGATCCGCACGATCGACACGAATCAAAGCTGGGCAGTGCTCAAGAATATCGAGACGGTGCCGGAATATCGCGCGCTGCTGATGGACCTGCTCGGCGAACTGCAATCCGTCGTCGAACCGCGCACGGGGGCGATGCTGACGCCGCAGGGGTTCGTCTTCATCTCCTCGCCGGGATCGATCACACCCTTCCACTTCGATCCCGAACACAACATCCTGCTGCAGCTTCGTGGAACGAAGGTGATGAACGTTTGGCCCGCGGGCGACGAACGCTTCGCGCACCGGGTCGAGCATGAGCGCTATCACACCGGCGGCCACCGCAACCTGCCATGGGAAGAAAGCTTTCGCGAGGGGGCGCAACAGGTGCCGCTCGGTCCTGGCGACGCGGTGCTCATGCCCGTAATGGCCCCGCATTTCGTCGCCAATGGCGATGCGCCGTCGATCTCGCTGTCGATTACCTGGCGCAGCGAATGGAGCTATCGCGAGTCAGAGGCGCACGCGGCCAATGCGGCGCTCCGCCGCATGGGACTTGACCCCGCGATGCCCCCGCGTTGGCCGAGCTATGCCTGGGTCAAGACCGTCGGCTGGCGCATCGTTCGAAAGCTGCGCATCGTGAACTAATTGCCCATTGCCTTGGCCGGACAATTTCATATCGTCCGACGTCGGGGGAAGGGGTTTTCGGGGCGATGAAGAATCAGATCGGGGCGTTGCTGCTGTCGGCGGCATTGTTGGCCTGTCCGGTGAACGCGATGGCGGAGGGCGCCGCCGCGACATCGGTCGCCCGCCCGGAGCGTATTCCCACGCTCGACCTTGCGCAGCTTCCGGAAATTTCGAACGCAAAGCTCTCGCCAGACGGCACGCGCCTCGCCTTTCTTGCGCGCTATGACGGGCGCGAAGCGATCGTCTATCGCGGCGTCTACGAACAGGCGGTGCAGCGGATCAACCTGCCCGAAAAGGTCGATTTCAACTGGCTGCGCTGGGCGGGGCCGAACCGCCTGTTGTTCAGCGTGGGTCGCAACATCCCCTATTTCGGTGACGAGGCGCGCCAGACGCTGCTCGCGATGAAGGATATGACGAGCGGCGTTACGAAGATTTTGAGCCGCGAGGGGCAGGGGCTGGAGGGTGACGACGTCCTCTTCGTCGATCCTGACGGCCAGTATCTGCTGCTGTCGATCCAGCGCTCGGTCTACGACTATCCGTCGGTGTTCCGCGTGTCGCTGCCCGACGGCAAGATGACCGAGGTGATCCGCGCCAAGCAGCCGGTGTGGGAATGGTATGCCGACAATGTCGGCATCGTACGCGCGGGCGTCGGCTGGGAAAGCAGCAAGCTCAAATTCTTCTACCGCCGCACCGAGGCGGAAAAATTCGCGATGATCGGCGCGCTCAAGCCGGGCGACGACGACGCCTTTTTCGACATTGCGAACGTCGTGACCGGATCGGACGAGGGCTATGTGCTCAGCGACGAAAAGACCGGCCGGCAGGCGCTTTACAAATTCAACTATCGCACGCGTGAGATCGGCGATCTCGTCTATGGTAACGACAAATATGACATCGACGATTACTGGCTGAACACCGACGGCACGGCGTTGGAGGGCGTATCCTTTACCGACGACCGCGATCGCGTCGAATGGTTCGACACCGGCTCGAAGAAGCTGCAGTCGCAGCTCGACAAGGCCGTACCCGACCGTCAGGCGTGGGTGATATCGAAAAGCCGGGATGCGAAGCAGATGCTCATCCTCGCAACCGCGCCGGATGAGCCTGGCCTCTATTATTTCCTGGACCGCGCGAAGGGGGAGATGTCGCCCGTCGCCGCGATGATGCGCGGCCTGTCGCCCGAACTGCTCGCCGAGACGAAGGCGGTGACCTACACCGCGCGCGACGGGACGAAGATTCCGGCCTATCTGACGCTGCCCAAGGGGCGTCCGGCCAAGGGGCTGCCGCTGATCGTCAATCCGCATGGCGGGCCCTATGGGATACGCGACCGGCTCGAATATGATCCTGACGTCCAATTCTTCGCCAACCGCGGCTATGCGGTGCTTCAGCCCAACTATCGCGGCTCGGGCGGCTATGGCACCGAATTCGGCGAGGCGGGTGTCGGACAGATCGGCATGAAGATGCAGGACGATCTCGACGACGGCATGGACTGGCTGGTGGAACAGGGCATCGTCGACAAGAATCGCGTGTGCATGATCGGCGCCTCCTATGGCGGATACGCGGCGCTGTGGGCAGTCGCGCGGAATCCCGAGCGCTATCGTTGCGCGGCAAGCTTTGCCGGGGTCGCCGACTGGAAATCGATGCTGAAATATGATCGCCGCTACCTGACCAAGGCCGCAAATGCGCGCTGGCAGGCGCGCGTTACCGGCACCGGCGAACTCGACCTTACTGCGGTGTCGCCAACGCCGCAGGCGGCCAGGATCGATCGCCCGATCCTCATCGGGCATGGCGAGGACGACAGCAATGTTCCGATCAGCCAGTCGAAAAAGCTGGTTGCCGCGCTGAAGGCGGCGGGCAACGATAATTTCGAATATATCGCCTATCCCGACGAGGGGCACGGCTTCACCGATCCGGCGAATAAGAAGGACTGGTTCGACCGGCTGGACGCCTTCCTCGCAAAGCATAATCCGGCCGAATGACAGATTGCTTTCAATTCGGAACAATTGGCGTTATGGGCGCGCATCCTGATATTTCGAGCCCATAGAGGATAGATGGCGAAAGAAGAACTTCTGGAAATGCGCGGCCAGGTGGTCGAACTGCTGCCCAACGCGATGTTTCGCGTCAAACTGGAAAATGACCACGAGATTCTGGGCCACACGGCTGGCAAGATGCGCAAGAACCGCATTCGCGTTCTCGTGGGTGACGAGGTGCTCGTCGAACTCACGCCCTATGACCTGACCAAGGGTCGGATCACCTATCGCTTCAAGTGAGCGGCGCGGCGACCTCTCCCGCGCTGGTACTGGCTTCGACATCGCCGCGCCGACGCGAATTGCTGGCGCGGATCGGCCTCGTGCCGACGCGCATCGCGGCTCCTGAAATCGACGAAACGCCCCTGAAGGGTGAGCTTCCGCGCGCCTATGTCGCGCGGCTTGCCGAGGGGAAGGCGCTCGCGGTCGAGCGCGCTACCGACGAGATCGTGCTCGCGGGCGACACGACGGTCGCGGTCGGGCGCCGCATCCTCGAAAAGCCGGCGGACGAGGCCGATCTGCGGCGCATGCTCGGTTTGCTTTCGGGGCGCCGCCACCATGTTTACTCGGGCGTCTGTGTCGTCGGCGCCGATGGCCGGCCGCGTGTCCGCGTCGCCGACACTATCGTCGCCTTCAAAGTGCTCAGCGCGGCGGAGATCGACTGGTATGTCGCCAGCGACGAGGGGATGGGCAAGGCGGGCGGTTATGCCATCCAGGGCAAGGCGGAGGTTTTCGTCCGCTTCCTGTCGGGCAGCCATTCGAACGTCGTGGGATTGCCGCTGTTCGAAACGCGCAGCCTGCTCAGCGCGGCGGGTGTGCCGCTTGGCTGAGTGGCTGTACGAAGCGGGCATCGGCGAAAACCGGGCCGCGCTGGTCGAAAATGACATCATCATCGAGGCGCGGATCGAACGCGACGGCGAAGGCCCGCGCGTCGGCGCGGTGGTCGCGGCTCGGCTGCTTGAGGGTGGCAAGCGCGCGCTCGTTGCGCTCGACCTGCCGGGAGCCCCCGTCGCGACGCTCGCCTCGGTGCCCCCCGGCCTCTCGATCGGGGCGTTGTGCATTGTCGAAGTTACCCGCACTCCCCAGCGTGAACGCTCCCGCGACAAGCCCGCGCGGGCGCGCATCACGGATGCCGCGCCTGGCGATGGTCCTTCGCTGCGCGTGCGCATCGCCGAATCCGAATATCCGGTAACTGACCTCGGGCCGACCGGAACCGACCGGCTCGAACAGGCTGGTTGGTCCGAACTGATCGATCATGTGCGCGCGGGTCATTGGCCCTTTGCTGGCGGGGCGCTGTGGGTCGACACGACGCCGGCGATGACGTTGATCGACATTGACGGCGATGGCGATCCGCTTGCGCTTGCCAAGGCGGGCGGTGCAGCGGCTGCGGCCGTCATCCGTTGCTGCGACATTGGCGGCTCGATCGGGATCGACTTTCCCTCGCTTGCCGGGCGGGCCGATCGACAGGTGATCGATGCCTTGATCGATGCACATCTTTCCCAGCCCTTCGAGCGTACGGCGATCAACGGCTTTGGTCTGATGCAGATCATCCGCCGCCGCGCGCGACCTTCGCTGATCGAACAGGTGCGATACGATGCGGTCGCGACCGATGCCGCTCTATTGCTGCGGCAGGCCGAGCGCGCGGTCGGCACCGGCGAACTGCATCTGACCGCGCGCGCTGCCGTAGCCGACCTGATCGCGGCGCACCCCGAATGGATCGCCGATCTGCAAAGGCGCACCGGCCGGTCGGTGAGAATTCTTGTCGATGCGCAAATCAAAGGAGCGGGCCATGCCCAGTGACGTCGCCGCCGCCAAGCCCGGCAAATGTCCCCTCTGCGGCAAGCCGCGCGCGCCGGAATATCGACCATTCTGCAGTCGCGGTTGCCGCGACCGCGACCTCAACCAATGGTTCGACGAAGGCTACAGCCTCCCGGCCCATGAGGGGCCCGACGGCGGCACCGACGATGGTCGATTTGACTAGGAACGAGCGGTCTATTCGAGCAGAAACGAAGCGTGGGAATAACCTAACAAACCCACTGGACACAATCAAAAGCCCTGCCTATAGCCGCCGCTCGCCAGCGCGGCCTCGATGCCGCAGCGGCCCTGCCCGGGTAGCTCAGTTGGTAGAGCATGCGACTGAAAATCGCAGTGTCGGCGGTTCGATCCCGTCCCCGGGCACCACTCATCATCCCTACATGATTGTGACGTTTCTGCGTCGGTCTCGCGCGTCTGCCGTAGCGTAAACTGTTGCTTTTTAGTCACTAATTCCTGAAAATCGGCTACCTCACGCGCGCGCGCGTTGACGCGGCGGGGTGCTGCGCTACAGCCACCGGTTACTGCCGGGCATCTCCCACTTAGGCCTTTTGGGCTGCGCTCGGCGGTTTGGAGAGAGAGAACCATCATGACCATGCGCAACATTTTGTTGGGCGCCACGATGCTGTGCGCCGCAACCACCCCTGCTTATGCCTATGCCCAGGACGCTGCTCCGGCCACCACCGGCGACACGACCGATTATGGCAATGAAATCATCGTGACCGCGTCGAAGCGGTCGCAGACGCTGCAGGACACCCCGATCGCCGTTTCGGTGACCTCGGCCGCCGATCTTCAGAATTCTCAGATCCGCGATCTCATCGACCTGCAGTCGGCGGTCCCGAGCCTTCGCGTCTCGCAGCTCCAGTCGAGCGCGAACACCAACTTCATCATCCGCGGTTTCGGCAACGGTGCGAACAACGCCGGTATCGAACCGTCCGTCGGTGTCTTCATCGATGGTGTCTATCGTTCGCGCTCGGCCGCTCAGATCGGCGACCTTCCGAACGTCGAGCGCATCGAAGTGCTGCGCGGTCCGCAGTCGACGTTGTTCGGCAAGAACGCGTCGGCAGGCGTCATCAGCATCGTCACGCAAAAGCCGCAGTATGAATTCGGCGGTTCGGTCGAGGCGAGCTACGGCAACTACGACGCCATCGTGCTCAAGGGCAACATCACCGGCCCGATCAGCGACACGATCGCCTTCTCGCTGGGCGCCAACTTCAACCGTCGCGACGGTTATGCCCAGGACCTGAAGCTGGGCACCGACGTCAACGACCGCAATCGTTGGGGCGTTCGCGGCCAGCTGCTGTTCGAACCGACCGATGCCCTGTCGATCCGCCTGATCGGCGACTACGACAAGATCGATGAAAATTGCTGCATTGCCGGCAACGTCATCGCCGGTCCGACCGTTGCGATCACCAACGCACTTGCGGGCGGCGTCAGCGTCGATGCGAACAATCCCTTCTCGTATCGCGTCTACAACAACTTCCTGTCGTCAAACGAGATCGAGAATTACGGTGGTTCGGCGCAGATCGACTATGATCTGGGCTCGCTCGCACTGACCTCGATCACCGCCTATCGCAAGGTCCAGGCCAACACCAACCAGGATTCGGACTTCACCGGCGCCGACCTGATCGGTGAGAAGAGCGACAATGTCGGGATCGATACCTTCACGCAGGAAGTGCGCCTGACCTCGGATTTCGATGGTCCGATCAACTTCCTCGTCGGCGGCTATTATTTCAACGAAAAGGTCGATCAGCAGAGCGCGATCCGGTTCGGTACGCAGTTCCGTCCCTATGGCGATGCTCTGATCCGCGCGGCGAGCGGCAACGCACTTAACGTCGCGATGCTCGAGCAGACCTTTGGCGCGCTCGAAGGCGCCCCGACGCGTTATGTCGGCACCTTCTTCCGCGCTGGCAACGGCCTCGACGAAGATTATCAGATGAAGAACGAGGCCTTCTCGCTCTTCGGAACGGTCGATTTCGAAGTCACCGACCGTCTGACGCTGACGGCCGGCGCGAACTATACGCAGGACCGCAAGCGCTTTGCCACCGACGTGGTCAGCAGCGACGTCTTCTCGGGCATCAACCTCGACGCAGCGGCTTATGCGCCGCTCCGTCAGGCGCTGTTGGTCGCGCAGGGCGTTCCGGCGCCGACGGCGGCGTTCCTCGCTGCCAACCCGACGACCACGCTTCCCGACGGCCGCAGCGCGAACCCGCTCGCGGGTCTCAAGGCGTTCCAGTTCCTGCCGCCCTTCCTGAACGTTCCCAATTCGGTCGAACCCGGCCGTACGAAGGACAAGGATCTGGCGTGGAGCGTGCGCGCCGCCTATGAGCTGACCGACACCGTCAACGTCTATGCGACCTATGCGACGGGCTTCAAGGCGAGCTCGGTCAACCTGTCGCGCGACAGCCGTCCGCTCGCGGTCGACCTGCCGGCGATCCGCGCTGCCGGCCTTGCGACGACGAACCTTGTCGCCGGCTCGCGCTTTGCGGCTCCCGAGGATTCGGAGGTCTATGAAGTCGGCCTGAAGGGCCAGTGGTCGGTTGCCGCGGTGAACATCGCGGTGTTCAAGCAGTCGATCAAGGGCTTCCAGTCGAACGTGTTCACCGGCACGGGCTTCGCGCTCGCCAATGCCGGCAAGCAGTCGACTTTCGGCGTCGAGTTCGACGGCTCGGTTCGTCCGGTGGACGGTCTGAACCTGACCCTCGCGGTGACCTATCTCGATCCGAAATACGACAGCTTCGTCAATTCGGCGTTCGGCGACATCTCGGGCACCAAGCCCGCAGGCATCCCCGATCTGTCGGTTTCGATGGGCGGTACCTATACCTATGAGTTCGCAGGCGGGACCAAGGCGATCGCGCATGTCGATTATAGCTATGAAAGCCCGGTCCAGATCGTCGAGGGCCTGTCGGGCTTCCCGGCCAGCGTTGCGCAGAATCTGAAGCGTGAAGTCAACCAGCTCAACGCGTCGTTCACCGTCGCGCTGACCAATGGCTTCGAGCTTGGCGTGTGGGGCCGCAACCTCACCAACGCGCAGTATCTGACGACGGTGTTCCCGGCGGTTGCCCAGTCGGGCAGCGTCTCGGGCCATCCGAACCAGCCGCGCACCTATGGCGTGACCGGTCGTTTCAAGTTCTGATCGTGGCCGGAGGGTTCGCCCTCCAGTCGCTTCAATCAGGCAAAAAAAGGCCCGGCCATTCGTTTGAATGGCCGGGCCTTTTTATTTGGTCAGGCTGGTATCAGAATTTGAAGCCTGCCTGGAGGCCGTAACGACGCGGATCGAGCGTGAACACGTTGGTGAACAGGCCCGACGACTGGTCGGTGACATACAGGCCGGTGACCGGCTGGCTGTCGAAGATGTTCGAAACGAACGCCTTCACGAACCATTTCTTGTCCGGACCGTTCAGCTGGATCTGGGCATTCATCTGCGCGTAGCCGTTGATCTCGTTGATGCGGCCGTTGAAGATGTTGCCGTAGCTGTCACCGGTATAGGTCAGGTCGACGCGCGGCGTCAGCGACATGTCGTTCGCGAAGTTGAACGTATACTGCGCACCGGCGCTGAACTTGTAGTTCGGTGCCTGCGGCAGCTTGTTCCCCTTGATGTTCACGAGCACGCCCGCATTGTCGACGACGAACGGCAGGGCGCCGGTCGGCACGCCGAACAGGTTACGAAGCGCCGTCGGCGGCGCCGCTGCGGTCGATTCGAGCACCGAACAGATGCCGAATGCGCCGGGCGAGTTGATGCCGCTGTTGGGACCGAAGCTGGTCGGGCCGCGAAGACCGAGGCCGGTGTTCACCGCCGTGACATAGGTCTGGACGCCCACCGAGTTACCCGCGGTGGTCGGCCGCACGGCGCAGTTCGAACCGTTGGTGATATCCTTGATGATCACCACGTCCGAGCGGCCGCCCGAAGGATCGCGCGGATTGCCCAGCAGCTTGTCGCTCGACACCTTGGTGTGGAGATAGCTGGCACCCAGGTTGACGACGAAGTCGGGCGACGGCGTGATGACCGCTTCGGCTTCGACGCCGTAGATGTCGGCATCGACGCTGTCGTTGACCGACGTACGGGCGACGATGCGGCTCAGCTGCAGGTCCTTATACTTGTAGTAGAAGCCCGTGAGGTTGAGCTGCAGCGCGCCGAAGCGGTTCTTCGACCCGATTTCGAACGAGTTGACGATTTCGGAAGAGAAGGCTTCGTCGACCGCGAAGATCGGCTGGAGCGGCGGGTTGATGCCGCCTGACTTATAACCGCGCGAGTAGCTGGCATAGATCAGGTTGTCGGGCGTCAGTTTCCAGTCGAGCACCGCACGGCCGGTCCATTCGTTGAACGAGACCTGGCGAACCTGGAAAGGCTGGTTGCCGGTCACGCCCGGATCGGCGTCGAACGAGCCGACGAACGGCGAGTTGAACGCGCTGCCCGTCGTCGTGAACGGCGTCAGGAAGCTGGCCAGGGTCGACCGGGCGACCACGCGCTTCTTGTCGTCGTTGTAGCGCAGGCCGACGGTCAGCTTCAGCGAGTCGTTGAACTCGAAATAGGCTTCGCCGAAGATGCCGTACGACGTGACCTTCAGATCATCCGTATTGTTGCGGAAGAACGGCGTCGCGAGATACGACGGCGGCAGCGGGCCGGCCGGCGGCGCGGTGCCCAGCGCGGTGAAGGTGCCGAGAATGCCGGTCAGATAGTCGATCCCGAACGCGTTCACATAATAGCTGTTCTCGGTCAGGTGCGACTTGCCATAGATGCCGCCGAGCAGGAAGTTGAACGGCCCGTCGAAGTCCGAGCTGATGATAAGCTCGCCCGACCAGCTGCTGCTATCCTGGTTCGATCGGTCGAAGTCCTGCGGCGTCGGGCCGCAGGTCTTGAACCCGCCATAGGAACCGAGGCCGGTTTCTTCGGACAGCGAGGTACAAAGATCGCCGTTCGGGCCGTTGGGAATGATCGCATTCTTGATCGGCAGGAAATACGATGCCGGAAGGCCCGGAATGGCGCCCGCGGCCGCAGCGTTCAACGTGTTGAGCGCGGTGGCGTAGAAGCTGCGATCCTGGATCGACAGGTTGTAGTCCTGCTGGCTGTCGACGCTGGCTTCCTGATAGACGCCGGCGAGCGACACGTTGATCGAACCGAAGCTATGCTCCAGGCGGCCCTGCAACTGCAGTTCGTCGGAGAAGTAGGTCGGCTTGTAATCGGTGTTCACGACGCGCGGATCGGTCGGGCTGACGAAGGTCGACAGCGAATCCGGACCATAGAGGCTGCCGAGGGCGAAGGCGGTCGGAATGCCGCGGATCGCCATGAACTCGCGGCTGGTCAGCACGCCGACGAAGGTCGAGTTGCCGTTCGTAACCCCGGGATCGCGGCGGTTGTTCAAGCAGCCGAGAACGCCGGTTGGGTCGCGCTGGCAATATTGCTTCTGGATGCGCATGCGATTGTCGTTTTCGCGGAAATAATATCCAAGCAGATCGAGCGTGGTGTCGGGCGTCGGCTGCCAGCGGATCGAACCGCGGATCGCATACATGTCGCGATCGTCGATGCGGCTGTTGTCGTACAGATTCTTCGTGAAGCCGTCGCGATTGAGGTAGAAGCCGGCAACACGGACGCCCAGCGTTTCACCGATGGGCAGGTTGATCATGCCCTTCGCCTTGATGCTGTTGTAGTTGCCATATTCGAACTCGCCCGACGCGCCGAAGCCCGACAGGTCGGGTTTCGCGGTCACGACGTTGACGACGCCCGACGTCGCGTTGCGGCCGAACAGCGTGCCCTGCGGGCCGCGCAGCACTTCGATGCGTTCGAGGTCGAAGAATTCGGTTTCGAACAGGCGGGTGCCGATCAGCGGCGATTCATTCTGGTGGATCGCGGTCGCGCTGTCGCAGCTGACGCCGACGCAAAGGTCGCCGATGCCGCGGATGGTAAAGCTGGACGAGGTGAAGTTCGTCTTGGTGAAGGTGACGTTGGGCAGGGTCAGCTGCAGGTCGGACGGATTGTCGATCTGCTGCGCTTCCAGCGATTCCGCCGAGAAGGCGCTGACGGCGATCGGAACGTCCTGCAATCGTTCGGATTGGCGCTGAGCGGTAACGACGATCTCACCACCAAAGGCGTCGGTTTGGGCGCCGCCGCTATCCTGTGCATAGGCAGGCGTCGCCACTGCCATCGCCAGAATCGACGATCCCATCAGTCCTTTGAACTTCATCTACATCCTCCCTTTTTCGAACCCGATTTTGCGGGCCGCCCAAATCAAATTTGTGCTTAAAGGGGAGGGGCAGAGACCAGACATGGCAAAGGGCACCGGGCCGGATCGACCAAATGCCTGCGAAAATCCCGCTTGCCAGCTGTGCTGGTCATCGTCCTCTCCCACCGGCGTCGGGGAAAACGCCAGCATCTCCGGATCACGGTCCGCTTGAGCGAACTCTGTAACGCGATGAAGGTGCGCCGAGTTGACGAAAGCGTCAAGTCACTTGTTATCGGAAAAAAGCACGGAATTACGGGCGAGTCCCAATTTGAAAAAAGCCTAGATTCCGCAACGTAAACTTGATTGGGGAGCGGAAATTCTTTGCCCGGCGGGGTTGCGCGGAGCCGATTTCGAGCCGAGATGTGCGACATGATAGCAACAGTGAAGGCAGGGCGATGACGAAGGTGGAACTGGGCGCGGACGGCAAGCCGGTGGTCCCGGCCGAGGTGCTGGGCGCGGTCCGTACGCTTATCGAATGGGCGGGCGACGACCCGTCGCGCGAGGGGTTGCTCGATACGCCGAAGCGTGTCGCGCGCGCCTGGCTGGAATATTGTCAGGGCTATGCCGAGGACCCCTCGATCCACCTGTCGCGCACCTTCGAGGAAGTCGGCGGCTATGACGAGGTCGTGATGCTGCGCGACATTCCGTTCCAGTCGCACTGCGAACATCATATGGCGCCGATCACCGGCAAGGCGTCGATCGCCTATCTGCCAAAGGATCGCGTGGTCGGCATTTCGAAGCTGGCGCGCGTGCTCAACGGCTATGCGCGGCGGCTGCAGGTTCAGGAGCGGCTGACGGCCGAGGTCGCGAAATGCATCTGGGACAATCTCCAGCCGCATGGTGTCGCGGTCGTCATCGACGCGCAGCATGGGTGCATGACCGGTCGCGGCGTGCGCACGCCGGGCGTCGGCATGGTCACCAGCCGCCTGCTCGGCTGTTTCCTGGAAGACGAACGCAGCCGCAAGGAAGTGCTGGCGCTGATGGGCTATTAAGCCCGCGGCCTTGCGCGCTCGTGCGCGGCGCTCGTCAGCGTCGCCACATCCGCAGCAGCTGATATTGCACCGCCTGCAGCCGGGTGAAATTCTCCGGCGCCATATTGCCGCCCTCGATCGCCGCGACCTCGTTCAGTTCGTACATCAGGTTGCGCTGCTGCACGTCGGGGATCAGGCTCTGGATGAAGGTGATGGCGACCAGCCGTTCGCCCCGCGTCACCGGCTCGACCTCGTGCAGCGTGTGCGAGGGGTAGACGACGGCTACCCCGGGCGCCTCCTTGAAGCGGAGATCGGCATTGCCGAGCTGTACGTGCAACGCGCCGCCGTCATAGTCGGCGGGGTCGTTGATGAAGACCGTGCAGCTTACATCGGTGCGCAATTGCCCGTCAGACAGCGGGATATAGGCGGCATCCGGATGCAGGCCGTAATGCATTCCCGGCGTGTACCGCGTCAGCAACGGCGGTGCGATGCGGGCGGGGAAGGAAAATTCCATGAAGTCGGGATTCTGCACCATCGCATCGAGCAGGATTTTTGACGAGCGCTCATAGGCGCCGGCATCGTGGAGCTGCAGGTTGTTCTTCACCGTCGAGTGCGGGTTGCTGATCCGTCCGTCGACGAATTTGCCGCTGGCGGCGATTTCCCGCAGCGCGCGCACCTGATTGATGTCGAGAAGCTGGACGAGCTTGAACATGTGTTTCCCTAGCGGATCGGCAGGTCGCCGAGATGTGTATAGCGCTTCGCCAAGGCTTCAACCCACCGTATCGCTTCGACGATGCCGGCGCGATGCTCCGCCGCGGATTGCGCCTGGAGCTGGCGGCGCAGATCGGGGCTGTAGCCATGCTCCGGCGCCTTGGAATATTGGCGCATGATCGGGCCCGCGACCACGGCCTCGATGCGCGCCGGGTCGACGGGCAGGGCGAAATGCGCGCATTGGCTGGCGAGCGACGCTGCAGGATCGGTCAGCATCGCTTCGAAATCGACCCAGATATGCGCGGCGGATGCGGGCAGCCGGCGCTGCGCGCTGGCCATCTCGCAAAGCCAGCTCATCGCGACGCGCGTCACCGGCGGCAATTGCCACAGCGCGAAGGGAAAATCGGGCAGCAGCGCCGCGAGGCGGGCCATGCGCGCGGGCGCCTGGACCAGCGTTTCGGAGGTCGAGGCCTCGCCGGCCAGGATCGTCTCGATATAGCGGGGCAGCGGCACGTACAGAAACATGGCGCGCGCGTCGGTGCCGGTCAGATCGTCGGCGATCGCGGTAATCACGCTCGACGCCTTTACGATCGCGCGCTGACCGGGATGGAAGCCGCGACCGAGCCAGCCGAGCGTCTGTGCCAGCCGTTGTCGATACAAATCGGGCGACCAGACCGATTCCGGGCGGTCGATCCGTTCGGCGACCTGCGCGAGGGTGCGCAGCAGCATCGGCTCGCGGAGCGGCAGCGTGTCGCTGACCTCGGCAATCAGGCGCGAGGCGAGGGTCGAGCCGACATGGCCGATGTGAAAGATGAAATCGGGGCGGGGTGCCTGGCCAAGGTCGGGAAGGGCGTCCCACGGCCTCCATTCGCGTCCGACGCGCTCGCCGAGCAGGCGCTGGTCGAGGAAACTGGCCGCGCGATAATCCTGTTCGGCGAGCAGCGCGACGAGGACATGATCCTTTGCCAGGTCCGCCATATGGGGCAGCAGGCTGGCGTCAGCAGCAAAGCGTCGCTGGAAGGGATCGTCGGCCATCTCCTGCTGCCATAGGAAAGGGCGGGCGCGTTGACCAGATGCGAAGCGCCGGTGGGGTGATGCCTTCGGCCGGAGGCGCCGCCGTGCTGCGCTCCGTTCGGGGCTTAAAGCGACAAAGTATACGCATGTACGCTGCGAAAATGTCTCCTTTGTCGCTTTAAGAGCGTTTGGCGGAACCCGGCGACGTCAAGCAGCAGGCCGGAGGCTGGCAGGATGCAATGCTGCAGGACAGCTTTATTTGGCCGGCTTTCGGGCCGGGAAGCGAAGGTTTTCTGTCCGCTTGCGGCCGGGATGGGATCGCTCTGAAGTTTCGATGCGGCCCCGGGCGCAAGCAGGGAATGGGGAGGATTTACAGGGCTGCAACCAGACGACATCCGAATGCCCGGCAGGCTTGCTCCAAAGAGAAAGGGCCGCGCTTCCGGGTGGAAACGCGGCCCTTTCGAAAGGCTTTTGCCAGAGGAAGCTTAGGCTTCTTCGGCTTCGTCCGAAGCGGCTTCGACTTCTTCGGCGGCCACTTCCGACGGGGGAGTGGCGTCTTCGAATTCGTCTTCGCTGTCGGGTTCAAGGGCCGAGGCAACCGCTTCGGCCTGCTCTTCCTCGAACATCGCGGCGATGACGTCGATGCCCTGCTTCTGCATTTCGGCTTCGTCCGGCGAGCGGGCGACGTTGACGCCGACCGTCAGGGCGACTTCGGGGTGCAGCTTCACCTTGACCTCGAAGAGGCCGAGCGACTTGATCGGGCGTTCGAGCTCGACCATCGACTTGGTGACGCCAGCAACGCCGTCATCGACAAGCGCGTCGACGATGTCGCGCACCGAAACCGAACCATAAAGCTGGCCGGTGTTCGACGCCTGACGGATCAGGACGACCTGCTTGCCGTCGATGTCCTTGGCGCGACCTTCCGCGTCGGTGCGACGCTCGGCGTTGTCGGCCTCGATCTTCGAGCGGTTCGCTTCGAACAGCTTGCGGTTGGTGTCGTTCGCGCGCAGCGCCTTGTTGTTGGGCAACAGGTAATTGCGGGCAAAGCCGTTCTTGACGGTGACGACGTCGCCGATACCGCCCAGTTTCTCGATACGTTCGAGCAGGATGATTTCCATCGGTCCGCCCTCCTTACTTCACAATGTAGGGGAGCAGGCCGATGTGGCGCGAGCGCTTGATCGCCTTTGCCAGCTCACGCTGCTTCTTGGTGGACACCGCGGTGATCCGCGACGGGACGATCTTGCCGCGCTCCGACAGGTAACCCTGGAGCAGACGGACGTCCTTGTAATCGATGACCGGTGCGTCCTTCGCGCTGAAGGGGCAGGTCTTGCGGCGGCGGAAAAAGGGTCGTGCCATGGTGCTGTTCCTTATTCTTCGCCGTCGCGGTCACGGCCGCGGCCGCCACGACGTTCCTGCTTGCGCATCATCACCGACGGACCCTTTTCGAGTTCGTCGACGCGGATGGTGAGCCAGCGGATGATATCTTCGTTGATCGCGGCCTGGCGCTCGATCTCTGCGATGGCTTCGCCCGACACTTCGGCCGAGAGCATCACATAATGGCCCTTGCGGTTCTTCGCGATCTTGTAGGCGAGCTGCTTGAGGCCCCAGGTTTCGGTCTTGTGAACCGTACCCTTATACTCGCCGATGACGTTGGTGACGGTTTCCGCCAGCGCATCGACCTGAGCCTGGCTCAGGTCCTGACGCGCGATAAAGACATGCTCGTAAAACGGCATGGTGCGCTTCCTTCGATTTGGCCGATCGCTGATTTCGCGCCAATCGCGAAACCCCTCCGGCTGTCGTCAAGCTTTGCGGATTGGTACAAAGCAAACGGGGCGACAGGCACGTGGCCTCGCCCCGAATGAGCGCGCCTATACAGATTCGGGGACGGAAATCAAGGATTGTTGCCGATCAGCGCTTGGGCGCTTCGGCACAGAGGCGATATTGCCGCACGCCGACAAGCGTATCGAACAATTTGGTGGGTACACGCACGCGTCGAACGCCTTGCGGCGTCGATTCCCCGTCGAGGACAAGGCAATCCCGGCCAGGCTCGCGATACGGTTCGAGCCGATCATAGAGTTCCTCGTCGATCGGCACGGAGATTTCCCGGCCGCCGTCGATCGGGGTTATGGTCGCGCTGTACGCCAGGGACCGTCGCCTTGGGCCATCTTTCTGTTCGACGACAACCCATTGCGAATAGGATGTCGTTGCCTGCCCCAGGAAGCTGAGGGTCTCATAGGCGAACCGGGCATAATAGCTGCCCGTTACCGCCGCGAACCCGAGCAGGCCCACGCATGTGATTATCTCCTTGGCGCCGAAGTTCTTGTTCGGCCTGCGAGCAAGGCCGATGCTGGCCATCATGCCGAATGCCAGCCCGGCCAGCACGCCGATCCCCCGAAATATCCACGGAATTGGATCGACCAAGGCGCGATCATGTATTGCGAGATCCAGCACGGCCACCGCGAGAAACGGGGCGACGAAGATCCAGAACCAGCGCCATTCTTTGCGCGAGGCGTGGTCGGTTGTCGGCCCCTTTTCCCCCTCGCTTGTATCCATCAGGGGCTTCCAGCGATCCTGCTCAGCAGTTCGTGACCGAATTCGGTGAGGGTGTCGTCGCGGGCGCCGAGGATCAGGATGCGGTCGCCCGGCTTTGCCTCGTCCAGCATTGCCGCGCCGCATTCGGCGCGGGTGGTGAGGTGAGCGGCGTCGGCGCCGTCCGCGACGATGGCGGCGACCAGCGCTTCGCTGCCGATGCTGCGGTCGACGGTGCCGCCGAAATAGACGGGGTCGCTGACATATAGCTTGTCGCCGTCGCGCATTCCGTCGGCGAAGCTGGCGGCGAGTTCCTTGCCCATCTGGCGGAGCGGGCCATAGCCGTGCGGCTGGAAAAAGAGCAGCGCGCGGCCGGGCAATTCGGCGACGGCGGCCAGCGTTGCGGCGACCTTGTCGGGATTGTGGGCGAAATCGTCGATGACGGTGATGTCGTTCGCCCGGCCCAGCACCTCGTACCGGCGCGCGAGGCCAGCGAAGTCGGCGAGCGCCTCGACCGCCTGCGCCACGGGAATGCCCGCGGCGTGAGCAGCGGCAATGGCGGCCAGGGCGTTGGAAGCATTGTGCCGGCCCGGCATGCGAAGGTTGGCCTTGTACGCCGTGCCCTCCGCATGGACCATGAAGCGGCAGCCGTCGGGGAGCGCCTCGAAATCGCTGCCGCGGATTGCCGCGTCGTCGCCGAAACCGAAGCTCAGCACATTGGCGCCCGAGCGGAGCGGCGCGGATTCGGCATCGTCGGCGTTGATCACCGCAACGCGCGCCTTGGCGGCGAAATCGCCGAAGAGCTGGTGCAGTTCGGCGAGACTCTTGTGGTCGAGGCTGATGTTCGTGACCACCGCGATATCGGGTTGGTACAGCGCGATCGAGCCGTCGCTTTCGTCGACCTCGCTGACATAGGTGCCGGCATCGCCGACGAGCGCGCTGGCGAAGGGCATCGCGTCGTTGGCGAAATTGCGCATCACCGCGCCGTTCATCACCGTCGGCTTGCGGCCGTCGCTTTCGAGGATCCAGCCGGTCATCCCGGTCACGGTCGATTTGCCGCTGGTGCCCCCGATGCCGATCGCCTGCTCCGCCGCGTTGAACAGCGCCGCATTGAGGTCGGCGCGCGTCATGCGGGGCAGGCCGAGCGCGTTCGCAGCGGCAACGTCGGGCACGCTATCCTCGACCGCCGCCGAGGCGACGAGCGTCTGGCCCGCGCTGGGACCGCTGCCGTCCTGCGGAAAGAAGCGGATGCCCTGTTGTTCGAGCCAGGCGAATTTCTCCGGACTGCGGCCCTGGTCGCGGCTGCGGTCGGAGCCCGAAACCGTGGCGCCGCGTGCCGCGACGATCATCGCGAGCGGCAACATGCCCGACCCGCCGATGCCGCAGAAGAAATAGGATTTGTTTTCGGCCATCGCGGCGCGATATGGCCTTGGCGAAGGCTTGGCAAGGCAGGGGAACAGCACATGCGTATCGGGATCGTCGCGCCGTCGACGCCCATCCTGCCGGACGATGCGGAGGCGGTGCGCGCCATCGCGAGCCTTGGCTATCCGGACGTCGAGCTGGAATTCGATCCGCAATGTTTCGCGGTGCACGGGCATTTCGCCGGCGAAGACGGACACCGCTTCGCCGCGCTTGTCGAAATGGCGAACCGGTCCGATATCGAGGCGATCTGGTTCGCACGCGGCGGTTATGGCGCGTGCCGGATCGCCGAGGATGCAGTGGCCGCGATGACGCCGGCGGCGCGCGGCAAGGCGTTCCTCGGCTATTCGGACCAGGGCAATCTGCTCGGGTGCCTCTATCGCGATGGCTTCGATCATGTCGCGCATGGGCCGATGGTCGCCGACATTCGCCGCGAGGGCGGCGACGCCGCGATCACGCGCGCGCTCGACTGGCTGGTCGCGCGCGATCCGGCGGCGTGCGAGCCGAGGCTGGAGCATGGCGCGCGCCACGCGGCGTTCAACCTGATGACGCTGTCCATGCTACTCGGCACCCCGCTGGAGCCCGACCTGTCGGGGCATGTGCTGATCGTCGAGGAGGTCAGCGAATATCTCTATGCCTTCGACCGCGCCTTTTTTCATGTCGCGACCTATCTGGCGCCGCGCGGGCTTGCCGGCATTCGCCTCGGCCGCGTCAGCGACGTGCCGGAGAACGACCGTCCCTTCGGCATGGAGGCCGAGGAAATCGCCCGCGACTGGTGCGCGCGTACCGGTATCGCCTGGCTGGGCCGCGCCGACATCGGTCATGATGCGGCGAACAAGGTCGTGCCCTTCGGCTTGCATCGCGCGGGGTGAAGGAATAGGCGCAGCCGATTCCAGAAATACGCTAGGGGACGCAATATGCGCGCATTCATCTTTCCGGGTCAGGGCAGCCAGTCGGTTGGCATGGGCAAGGCGCTTGCCGACGCCTCGCCGATCGCGCGCGAGGTGTTCCAGGAGGTCGACGAGGCGCTCGGCCAGAATCTGTTCAAGCTGATGAGCGAAGGGCCCGAGGATCAGCTCACGCTGACCGAAAATGCCCAGCCCGCGATCATGGCCAACGCGATCGCGACGCTGCGCGTGCTCGAAAAGGAAGGCGGCGTGACGCTTGCCGCGAAGGCCGATTATGTCGCGGGCCACAGCCTTGGCGAATATAGCGCGCTGTGCGCCGCCGGCGCTTTTGACCTTGCGACCACGGCGCGGCTGCTGAAGACGCGCGGGCAGGCGATGCAGGCGGCGGTGCCGGTCGGCGTGGGCGCGATGGCCGCGCTGCTGGGCGCCGACATCGAAACCGCGCAGAAGCTGGCTGACGCCGCGGCGGAGGGCGAGGTTTGCACGGTCGCAAACGACAATGACCCGTCGCAGGTCGTGATCTCCGGCCACAAGGGCGCGGTCGAGCGTGCCGTCGCGCTGGTCAAGGATTATGGCATCAAGCGCGGCGTGCTGCTGCCCGTGTCGGCGCCCTTCCACTGTCCGCTGATGCAGCCGGCCGCCGATGCGATGGCCGAAGCGCTCGAGGCGAATGCCCCGGCCGCGCCGCTGGTTGCGGTGGTCGCGAATGTCACCGCGAGCCCGGTCAGCGAGGCGGGCGCCATTCGCGATCTGCTGGTTCAGCAGGTCACCGGCCGCGTCCGCTGGCGCGAAAGCGTCGGCGCGATGGAAGATATCGGCGTCGGCCAGTTCGTCGAATTCGGCGGCAAGGTCCTGTCGCCGATGGTCAAGCGCAGCGCGAGCGGCGAGGTCGAAACGGTCAGCCTGATTTCGATGGACGACATCGAAGCGCTGCTCAAGACCCTCTAATCACAAGTTTCAGGAGAATTCGGATGTTCGATCTCACCGGCATGACTGCCCTCGTCACCGGCGCCTCGGGCGGTATCGGTTCGGCCATTGCGCAGGCGCTTGCGGCGCAGGGCGCGCGGCTGGCGGTGTCGGGCTCCAACGCCGACAAGCTGAACGCGTTTCGCGACACGCTGGGCGGCGACCATGTCGCGCTGCCGTGCAACCTTGGCGATGCGGCGGCGGTCGATGCGCTCGTCCCCTCGGCGGTCGATGCGCTGGGCCAGCTCGACATCCTGGTCAACAATGCCGGCGTGACGCGCGACAATTTGATCCTTCGCATGAAGGACGATGAGTGGTCTGATGTCATCCGCATCAACCTGGAGGCGAATTTCCGCCTCGCGCGCGCTGCCGCCAAGCCGATGATGAAGGCGCGCTTCGGCCGCATCATCTCGATCACCAGCGTCGTCGGCGCCACCGGCAATCCGGGGCAGGCCAATTATGCGGCGTCGAAGGCGGGCGTGACCGGCATGACGAAGGCGCTGGCGCAGGAACTGGCGAGCCGCGGGGTCACCGCAAACTGCGTGGCGCCCGGTTTCATCGCGACGGCGATGACCGACGACCTGCCCGACGCGCAGAAGGAGGCGCTGAACCAGCGCATTCCGGCCGGCCGCATGGGCGAGGGAAGTGATATCGCCGCGGCGGTCGTGTATCTCGCGTCCAGGGAGGCGGGCTATGTCACGGGCCAGACCCTGCATGTGAACGGCGGGATGGCGATGCTGTCCTGACGACCGAGCGCCGGTGCCCGAAAAATCGGGAAGACCGGTGCTCCCGGGCACAAAGCCGATAGCCCCATTTCGTCGCTCGGACATTGCATGTTCATGACCGGGTGGCCATGCTCGCCGGCGGGTTGAGTATTACGAGGGTGGAAGGATTCGTTTGATGATCAGAAGCTTTATGGCCGGTGCCGCGCTTGCGCTGGTCGCCGTGCCGGGTGTTGCGGCCGCGCAGGAAGGCGCGAAATTCGATTGCGTGGTCAAGACGGCGACGCCTGACGTGAAGGCGAACATCGGCGTCGCGATGACCGGCGAGATCGACGAGGCAAGCCGCGAAGCGCTGTTCAAGCAGCTTGGCGCGATCGTCGATGGCTGCGCCGCGAAGAACAAGGTCGCCGACGCGAACAAGGGCGATTATTTCGACTATAATCTGGCCCGCATTTCGCGCGAATGGCTGGTCACCGATCTGGCCAAGGCGAACCTGAAGGCGGATATCGTCGACAAGGCGCTGGATTTCGGACCGAGCGGCGCGAATCCCGACCTGACGGGCGACATGACCGACGAACAGATCAATTCGATCGTCCAGGGCTATATCGCGGCCGGGGTCGATATCGACAGCGTCAACGAAAAGGTCTGGGAAAAGGTCGGCGCCTATGCCGCCGCGACCTCGATCTATTGGAACAAGCGCAAGCTTCTTCCCTTCTGATCTGGCGAGCGGCCGGGTCCGGGCGATCGGACCCGGCCGTCGCCGGGCGGGCTAAGATCAGAAGCTCGCCCGGGCAGTGATGCGGATGTCGCGTCCGGCCAGCGGCACATAATCTTTGGTAAAGCTGGCGTGACGGCGCGCGTCGACGTCAAAGATATTGTCGGCGGCAAGCGTCAGCGACAGATTCTTCGCTTCGGGAAGCGGACGCCAGGTCAGCGAGGCGTTGACCAGCGTGAAGCCCTTCGTCGCGGTTTCGAACGGCGCGATGCGGTTCTGGCTGTCGGTCCACTCGACCTCTGCCCGCGCGTCGATCCGTTCGCTCGATGCCTCAAGCCCCCCGCGCACGCGCAGCGGCGGAATGCGCGGAACATAGGTGCCGCCGACGATCTTCGCACGCGTCATGTCGGCGGTCGCGTCGGCCGCGATATGAAAGCCGCCGATCTGTGCCAGAGGGGCGGTGCCCTGGAACTCGAAGCCCCAGGTGCGGGCCTTGTTCTGGTGGAATTCGAACAGCGGCAAGTCGTCCTCGATCAGGCCGGTGTCGGTTTCATAGATGAAATTGTCGAACCAGCTCGCATAGCCGGTCAGGCCCGCCGACCAGCCGTCGCGACTGTACTTCAGCGAGGCTTCGCCGCCCCAGCTCGTTTCCTTGTCGAACGTCGGGTCGCCGCGTTCGAACGTAAGCGTCGCGGCGTGCGGGCCGTCGGACAGCAGTTCTTCCGCCGACGGAGCGCGCTCGCTGCGCGAGACCGAGAAGCTGGCCTTCAGCCCTTCGGCAAGCTGATAGCTGAAGCCGCCCGCGCCCGAAAAGCTGTTGAACGAGCGGTCGAAGCCGATGCTGTTCGCCGTCACCTGCGACTTTTCGAAACGCAGCGCGCCTTCGAGCGTGATCGGGCCGCGTTCCAGTTCCTGGAGCGTGAAGGCCGCGACGCGCGTGGTTTCGTTCGCGGGCAGAAAGGCCTCGTCACCGATCGCGGCAAAGTCGCGGAAGCTGTACTGGACACCGCTCGCGCCGCGCCAGCCGCCCCGGTCGTTCTGCGCCAGTTCGGTGCGGAACTCGATGCCGCGGTTGGTGAAACGCGTGCCCGGTGCGCCATCGTCGAACTCTGTATGGGCATAGTCGGCATAAGCGCCGCGGAAACGCAGCTTGTCGAACAGACCGTCGCCCAGCTCGACTTCGCCGCGGACGTCGAGGCGATATTGCCGCGCCTTGATCGTCGGGACTTCGTCGATATCGGCGCGCGGCGGGATGCCATATTCATCCTCGAGATAGCCGAAGCTGATGCCCAGCGAGCCGCCGTCATCGATGAAGGCCGCGCCGACGCCCGCGCTGGTGCTGCGGCTCTGGCTGTTCGGAACCTTGTCGCGGCTGTTCGCCGCATCGGTCAGCCGTGCCGCCTCGTCGGCGTCGCCATCGGCCGTCGCATCGGCGGCAAGGTCGAGCAGGTGCGCGCGCAGCGCGGGGGCATAGATGAGCCCGCCGACGCGGACATTGTTCGAATCGCGATAATTGCCGTCGGCGTGCACGACGAAGCGCTCGCCGAGCGGCACGTCGATCGACGCGCCCGCGCTCTTGTCGTTGGCGGCGCTGCCATAGGTGGCGAGCGCATCGAGGTGGAACGGGCTTTCGGGAACGCTGCGCGGAATGCGCCGGTCGAAGACATTGACGGCGCCGCCGACTGCCTGGCTGGAAAAGAGCAGGACCGACGGACCGCGCAGGATTTCGATGCGCTCCGCGGTCAAGGGATCGATCGACACGGCATGGTCGGCCGAGGTCGAGGATGCGTCGATCGAACCGAGACCGTCGACGAGCACGGCGGCGCGCTCACCCGAGAAGCCGCGGAGGATGGGACGCGAGGCGCCGGGAGAAAAGCTGCTCGACGAGACGCCGGGCTGCGACGCCAGCGTGTCGCCGATCTGGCCGCGAATGTCCTGCGCCAGCTTTTCGCCTTCCATCACGGTGACGTTGCCGAGAATGTCGAGGCTGCGGACATAGGGCGCGGTCACGACGATCGGCTGGTCGGTGTGATAATCATCGTCGCCGGTCGCCGCTCCGCTCTGCGCAAAGGCAGGGGAGGAGAGCAGCAGCGCAAGGGTAAAGCCGGCGGAGGAAAGCAAGCGCATGGAGGGGAGATCCTGTTGAATATGACGAAATGCAGATGCGCCAGTAATGATATAATGTCACAATGGCAAGCCGGGGCGCCGACCTTTCGCTGCCGTTCGTCGGCGCTGATGCTCCGTTGGTCGACAAAGCCGGGGCATGCTTCTGCCAAGCGAAGCTGTCTTGCGGCTCATCGGGCGGCGTCCTAGATCAGGGGCATGACCATTGCGAAAACCAGCCTGGACCTGATCGGCAACACGCCGCTCGTCCTGCTCGAAGGCCCCAGCAAAGCCACTGGCTGCGAAATCTGGGGCAAATGCGAATATGCCAATCCTGGCGGATCGGTGAAAGATCGGGCCGCGCTCTATATCGTCCGCGATGCCGAGGCGAACGGCAGCTTGCGTCCGGGCGGCACGATCGTCGAGGGGACGGCCGGCAACACCGGGATCGGCCTGGCGCTGGTTGGCAATGCGCTGGGATACAAGACGATCATCGTCATGCCCGACAACCAGAGCGCCGAGAAAATGGCGACGATCCGCGCATTGGGCGCCGAACTGGTGCTCGTGCCCCCCGCGCCCTTCGCCAATCCCGGCCATTTCGTCCACACCTCGCGCCGGATTGCCGAGGAAACCGACAATGCGATCTGGGCGAACCAGTTCGACAATATCGCCAACCGAAAGGCGCATATCTTTGGCACGGCCGAGGAGATCTGGGACCAGATGGGCGGCCGGATCGACGGCTTTACCTGTGCCGCGGGCACCGGCGGGACGATCGCGGGGACGGGGCTGGGCCTGAAGGCCAAGGACGCCGACATCGTCGTCGCGCTGACCGATCCGCACGGTGCGGGGCTCTATAATTATTACCAGTGCGGCGAACTGAAGGCCGAAGGGTCCAGCGTTGCGGAAGGCATCGGGCAGAATCGCATCACCGCCAATCTGGACGGCGCGCCGATCGACACGCAGTTCCGCATCTCCGACGAAGAGGGGCTGGCGGTCGTTCGCCAGCTGCTCGACGAGGAAGGCCTGTGTCTGGGCCTGTCGTCGGGAATCAATGTGGCGGGCGCCATGGCGCTGGCGCGCAAGCTGGGCCCGGGCAAGCGGATCGCGACCATTTTGTGCGACAGCGGTTTCCGCTATCTTTCGACACTCTACAATCCCGAGTGGCTGACGAGCAAAGGATTGGCGGCATGACGAACAAGGGCAGCGCGATCCCGCCCGCACCAACGCCGGCGCCGACGCCGCCGGTACAGGTGAGCGATTCGATGCGGCGGATGCAGATCGGCATCGCGGGCGTGCTCACGGTGCTGTTGCTGGTGGGCATGGCCGGACTGATCGGCGATCGCGCACGCGAGAATGCGGCGCAAGATGTGGCGGCGACGACCCAAGCGTCCGCGAACGGCGATCAGCAAAAGGCGAGCAACGCGCCGCTGGAGGAACTGGGGGTTCAGCCGGTATCGAAAGACCAGAATACCTCGACCGGCGTGAAGACGCCGCAATCGGCGCCTCCCGCGCCGGCGTCGACGGTCCCCGACCTCGAACCCGATCCAGCGCTCGCGCGGGCCCGCCAATCGAAACAGTGATCTTGCGCCGCGAGTCGCCGGTCCTTCGCGCGGGAGCCGCCGCGGCGATCGTGCTTTGCCTTGCATGGAGTTTGGGCGGGCAGGCGAGGCTTGGGCGAATCGATCCCGCGCTGGCGCTGCCTTTGCTGGCGTTTCCGGCGCTGCTTCTCGCGTGGGTCCAGCGTGACGCGGCGCCCGCCGTACGGCGCCGGACGATCGGCGCGGCGCTGGGCGTCATCCTGTTCGGGCAGGCGCTGCTGGCGCTCATTCTGTCGGTTCGGCCGCCGTGGCTTCAACTCGGGCTGGTCGCGCTCGGCTGGATCGTGATCGCCTTTGCGGCGGATGCGCTGTTCCAGTGGCGGCGGGGGAGGGTGGTGACCTTTCTTCTCGCCGCCGTGGCGACGCTCGGCTGGTTCGTCGGCAGCCACGCGCTGCTCCCCACATTATATCGGCCCGCGTCCGGCGCGGGTGCGCCCGTCACGATGCTGACCGGACTGCCGCTGCGCTGGTCGGAGGGGTCGGATCTGGCGGCGATGCTCGCGCAGGGCGTGAACGAAGACCCGGCGCTGGTGCGGCTGCGCGCGGCCGGGCCGGTTGCGCTGGTCGACAGCATCGTCGATCATCCGCCGGCGCCCGAGGCGGCGCTGCTGATCGCGCATCCGCGTGCGCTCGCGCCGCAGGAACTGGTCGCGATCGATGGCTTCGTGCGCGGCGGCGGGCGTGCGGTCATCCTGGCCGATGCGCTGACCGGCTGGCCGATGCGGCATCCGATCGGCGATCCCCGCAATCCGCCCCTGACCAGCCTGCTGACGCCGCTGCTCGACCATTGGGGTGTGACGCTGGGCGGGGTGACGCCGACCGACCGGCGGACAATCCCGGCCGATGTGGACGGTGCACGGCTGCAATTGTTCACCGTGGGACGTTTCGAGCGTCTGCCGCCGGGCTGCCGTGCCTATGCCGACCGGCGGGTCGCGCATTGCCGGATCGGCCGCGGCGACGTGTGGCTGGTCGGCGACGCCGATTTGCTGTTCGAGCCGCTTTGGGCCCCCGACACGCGATGGGCGACTCATTTGCGCAAGGCCGACACGATGGAATGGCTCGCGTCGCTTCTTTGGGATGACGCCCCGCGGGCGTTGCTTCAGCCCCTCTGGATTCGCCCCTCCGCCGGCTAGGCGAGGGCGGCCACACCCCCCCGTCCGTTCGCGAGGGCGCGTTTCCCTCCACTCGCTCCGACTCCGGGCGGCCTTTGGCGTGCCCGGAACCCGTTTCGGCACTCGTTTTACCCCAGATTCACCCTTTTGGGGCGTAATTGCCCTATCTCACCCTAAATTTCCCCTTTTCACCCCGATCGACTCTTGATAGTCAGGAATCGGAGAGGGGCAATCTCCACCTGAGTCTTTCGACGCGGAATCAGTGGATTCCGCGCACAGGAAATTATTGCCCGGAGGCGCGAAACGGGGGGCTGCATCGATGGCGATTGTTACGCCCGGCCGTTATTCGGGTACCAACTTCGCCGCGATCGATGGCAAGGGACGCATCGCCGTCCCCTCGCAGTTCCGCAACAATGTGCCCCTCAATGCGGACGGCCAACGTGTGCTCTGGGTCGGTTTCCACGAGAAGCTGCCTTGTCTGGTCGCCTATGGCCAGGATCAGTATGATCGCCTGTCGGACGAGATCGAACGCGACCGCGACACCGCGCTCGCGCGCAATCTCGACTTCGACGAGGATGAGGCGTTCAAGAAGCGCTTCAGCTATACCGAGGCCTATACGCTCGACGACAGCGGGCGCTTCCTTCCCAACTTCACTGCGCGCGACCGCGTGGGCGAGGCCGGTGCGACCGCCTTCGTCGGGTCGGGTCGCCGCTTCGAAATCTGGTGGCTGCCGACGCTCGCCGAATGCGCCGAGGCCGACCCTGTGCTCCGCCGGCTTTCTTCCGCCTGGGAAGAAGCCAAGGGGAAGGGGCGAAAGTGACCGATCTTCCCCGCGATCCCCGCCACGATCCGGTCCTCCGTGAAGAAGTCATCGCCGCCCTCGCCATCGCCCCCGGTGAGTGCCATGTCGATGCGACCTTCGGAGCCGGCGGCTATACCCGCGCCATGCTGGCCGCGGGCGCGAACGTCGTCGCCTGCGACCGCGACCCCGATGCGATCGCCGAAGGGCGCGCGCTGGTCGAGGAAGCGGACGGCCGCCTGACGCTGATCCACGGCCGGTTCGGCGAGATCGACCGGTTGCTTGCCGAGCGCGGCATCGACGCGGTCGACGGCATCACCTTCGACATCGGCGTGTCGTCGATGCAGCTCGACCGCCACGAGCGCGGCTTTTCCTTTCAGAAAGACGGCCCGCTCGACATGCGCATGGCGCAGGAGGGCGAGAGCGCGGCCGACTGGCTGAACCGTGCCGGCGAGGAAGAGATCGCCGACGTGCTCTATCATTACGGCGACGAGCGGCAGTCGCGTCGTGTCGCGCGGGCGATCGTCGCGGCGCGCCCGCTGTCGCGCACGGGCGAACTGGCGACGGTGATCCGCAAGGCCCTCCGTCATCCGCCGGGCGCGCCGAAGGACCCGTCGACGAAAAGCTTTCAGGCGATCCGCATCCACATCAACGGCGAACTCGACGAACTGGTCGCCGGCCTGGCCGCGGCCGAGCGCGTGCTGCGCCCCGGCGGCCGGCTTGCGGTCGTCAGCTTTCACAGCACCGAGGATCGTATCGTGAAGAATTTCCTGCGCGAACGCAGCGGCGGCGACGCCGGCGGTTCGCGTCACCGGCCTGCCGCCGCCGCTCCGGCGCGGGCTGCCACGTTTCAGACCCCGGCACGCAAGGTGCGTCCGGGCAAGGCCGAAGAGGCGCGCAACCCGCGTGCCCGTTCGGCGACCCTGCGTAGTGCCGTTCGCACCAATGCGCCCGCCTGGCCCGGCGGCTCGACGATGAAGGAGGCAATGTCATGCTGATGGCGGCCCGTAAGCTTCAGGGGATCGGTCTGGTCCTGCTGGTGCTCATCTTCGCGATGATGCTCTATCCCGTGTCGCTGAAAGTAGCGGCGACGCGCAGCGAGCTGACGCGCATCGACAGGCAGATCGACAGGACCCGCGACAATATACGCTATCTCGAATCCGAACTCGCCGTCCGCGCCTCGATGCGCCAGCTCGAGCAATGGAACGCCGAAAGCTTTGGCTATTCCGCGCCGTCGGCGTCGCAATATCTGTCGAGCGAGCGCCAGCTCGCGTCGCTCGATGGCGTGCCGCGTGCCCGCGGCGCGAACGAGGTGGCGCCGGTGCTGATGGCCATGGTCTCGCCGGTCGCCGTCGCCGAAACGCCGAAGGAAAGCCCGGTCGCCGCGAAGCCCGCCGCAGACAAGCCCGTCGTTCTGGCGCAGGCCGAAACCGGCGTGCGCAACGACAGCAGCCCGCGCCTGACGCCGACGCGCCGCCGCGAACAGCTCAAGATGATCGAGGACCAACTCCTCGCCGAATCGACGCTCGCCGACCTGAAAAAGGCGGCGGCGCGTGAAGCAGCGGAGGGCAAGGCCGCCCGATGAACACGCTGGTCGTCCGTCCGACCCGGGTACGAACCGCAGGGGTGCGGCAGCAGATATTGCTGACCGCGCAGCAGCGTCTGATGATGCTGATGCTGTTGTTCATGGCGGCTTTTTTCCTGGTGTCGGTGCGCCTGCTCTATTTCGCGATGTTCGACACCTCGTCGGGCAACCGCAGCGGCGCGGCGACCTTCATTCCGGCGCGCGCCGATATCGTCGACCGCAACGGCGTGCCGCTCGCGCGCACGATCGACGGCTATTCGATCCGCGTCGTTCCGGAGAAGTTGCTTAATAATCGGCAGTATTTGGCCAACGAACTAGTGAAGATATTCCCCGACACGCCGCGCGAGGAGTTCGTCGCGAAGCTGTCGGGGTCAAGGCCGACCTATATTCGCCGCCGCGCGTTGCCCGATCAGGTGGCGGCGGTGAATGCGATCGGTGATGTCGGTTTCGATTTCCCGCGCGAAAAGGAACGGCTGTATCCGCAGCTCAGCCTGGCGTCGCATGTCCTGGGCTTCACCGATGCCGAGGGGCAGGGCGTCACCGGCGTCGAGGGGGCGTTCAACAAGCAGCTCACCGACAAGGCGACGCGCGGCCAGCCGCTGGCGCTGTCGATCGACGCGCGTGTCCAGGGAGTTCTGGAAAGCGAACTGAGCAACGCGGTCACCAATCTGGAGGCGATCGGCGGGGCGGGCATTATTCTGGACGTACACACGGGCGAGGTGCTGGCGATGGCTTCGTTGCCCACCTATAATCCGAACAAGCTGGTGGCCGCCGATGCCGCCGCGCGCCGGAATGCCGTGAGCTATAATCTGTACGAACTGGGATCCACCTTCAAACCGCTTTCGATCGGAGCCGCGATCGACGACGGCGTCGTGACGAACATGGCGCGCCGTTACGACGCAAGCGCGCCGCTGGCGATCGCGGGCTTCCGTATTCGCGACAGCCATCCCGGGCGCTGGTACAATGTCCCCGAAACGCTGATCCAGAGCTCGAACATCGCGACCGCGCGCATCGCCGACGAGCTTGGCCGCGAAAAGATGGAGACACTGTTTCGCAGCCTCGAATTCAACAAGCGGCCTGAAATCGAGCTGAAGGAACGCGCATTTCCGCTGTGGCCGCGCGATTGGGGCCGGCTGACCACGATGACGACCAGCTATGGCCACGGTATCGCGGTGACCCCGCTGCACCTCGCCAGCGCCTATGCCGCGCTCGTCAACGGCGGCATCTGGCGCCCGGCGACGCTGCACAAGCTGGGCGACAAGGCCCCGCCGCAGGGCCGCCGCGTCTTCAAGGCCTCGACCAGCGCCCGCATGCGCCAGCTGCTCCGCCTGATCGTCACCGACGGGACGGGCAAGCAGGCCGACGCTCCGGGCTTCCGCGTCGGCGGCAAGACCGGATCGGCCGAAAAGCCTGGGGTCGGGGGATATCGCCGTAGTTCGGTCGTCGCGACCTTTGCCGCGGCTTTCCCGATGGACAATCCCCGCTATGTCATCGTCGCAATGGTCGATGAGCCCAAGGGCAACGCCTATAGCTCGGGCCAGCGCACCGCCGGCTGGACGGCGGCGCCCGTCGTGCGCAAGGTCGTGATGCGCGCCGGGCCGATGCTGGGCGTCTTCCCCGACGAGAGCCGCGACGTCGACGTATCCGAACTCATTCCTCTCGTGCGGAGAGACGGGGAAGCGGAATAATGCGTCTCGCCGCGCTGCTCGATGCTCCAGAGCCGGCAGGGATCGACCCGGTGGTCACCGGGCTTGCGATCGATCATCGCAAGGTCGCGCCGGGCACGATCTTCGGTGCCTTCGTCGGCGAGAAATTCAACGGTGAGGATTTCATTCCCGCAGCGATCGAGGCGGGAGCGATCGCGATCGTCGCGCGGCCCGAGGCGGAGGTTTCGGGCGCGGTGCATATCGCCGACGCCAATCCGCGCCGCGCCTTCGCCCATATCGCCGCGCGCTTCTTTCATCGCTTTCCGGCGACCTGCGTCGCGGTGACGGGGACCAACGGAAAGACCTCTACGGTCGAGATGACGCGGCAGCTTTGGCGGATGGCGGGTTTCAACGCCGCCTCGATCGGCACGCTGGGCATCACCACGTCACAGGACAGCGCCACCACCGGACTGACGACGCCCGACATCGTGACATTCCTGTCGAACATGTCGGGCCTTGCCGCCGAGGGCGTAACGAATGCCGCGTTCGAGGCGTCGAGCCACGGGCTCGACCAATATCGTACCGAGGGACTGACGGTGAAGGCGGCCGCCTTTACGAACCTCAGCCACGATCATCTCGACTATCATGGCACGATGGAGGCCTATCTAGCGGCAAAGCTGCGGCTGTTCGCCGAAGTGGTCGAACAGGACGGCACCGCCGTCGTCTGGGCCGACGATGACTATTCTTCCGCTGTGATCGACGCCGTGAACGCGCGCGGCGTCCGCCTGCTTACCGTGGGCACGAAGGGCGACACGCTTCGTCTCGTCTCGCGCGAACCGACGCAACTCGGCCAGTCGCTCGTCATTGCCGCGGGCGACCTGACGCAGAAAGTCAACCTGCCGCTCATCGGCGCCTATCAGGTCGCGAATGCGCTCGTCTCCGCGGGCCTCGTCATCGCGACGGGCGGCGATGCGGCGCAGACGCTGGGCAATCTGGGACGGCTGCAGCCGGTGCGCGGACGCCTCGAGCGCGCGGCTATCACCCGGGCGGGCGCGCCGGTCTATGTCGATTATGCGCATACCCCCGACGCGATCGAGGCGGCGCTCGACGCGTTACGCCCGCACGCGGCGGGGCGCCTGATCCTGGTCTTCGGCGCGGGCGGCGACCGCGATCAGGCGAAGCGGCCCGAAATGGGCAAGGTCGCCGCGGCCAAGGCCGACGTGCTGATCATCACCGACGACAACCCGCGCGGCGAAGACCCCGACGTCATCCGTCGCGCGATCGCCGAAGGGGCGCCAGGCGCGCAAACCATCGGCGGCCGCCGCGCCGCGATCGCCGCCGCGATCGCCGAGGCGCGCGCCGACGACATCATATGCATCGCGGGCAAGGGGCACGAGCAGGGCCAGATCGTCGGTCGCGGCGATGCGGTGCAGGTGATCCCGTTCGACGATGTCGCGGTCGCGCGCGAGGAGGCGGCATGAACCCGCTGTGGACCGCACGCGCCATCGCATCGGCCACCGGCGGCACCGCCAGCGCCGACTTCACCGTGCAGAGCGTCGCCTTTGACTCGCGCGAGGTCACGAAGGGCGACCTGTTCGTGGCGATGAAGGGCGAAGCGACCGACGGCCACAAGTTCATCGACAAGGCGATTGCTTCGGGCGCCGCCGGCATCGTCTGCGAAGGCGGGATCGATCATCCGCATGTCCGCGTCGCCGACAGCGTCGCGGCGCTGAACGCGCTGGGCGTCGCATCGCGGGCGCGGAGCCACGGCCGTATCATCGGCGTGACGGGATCGGCGGGCAAGACCGGTACGAAGGAGGCGCTGTTCGCGGCACTCGACCGCTTCCGCCCCGGCAAGGCGCATCGCTCGGTCAAAAGCTATAACAATCATGTCGGCGTGCCGCTCAGCCTGTCGCGCATGCCGTCGACCGTCGACTTTGGCATCTTCGAAATGGGGATGAACCATGCCGGCGAGCTTGCCGCGCTGACCCGTATGGTGCGCCCGCACGTCGCGATCGTCACGACGATCGCACCGGCGCACATGGAATTTTTCGGCAGCGAAGAAGCGATCGCCGATGCGAAGGGCGAGATATTCGAGGGGCTCGAACCCGGCGGAACGGCGATCGTCCCCTTTGACAGCCCGCATTACGCCCGCCTTCGCGCCAAGGCGGAACAGCATGCCGCGCATGTCGTCAGCTTTGGCCTGGGCGAGGGCGCCGACGTGCGCGCCGTCGACTGGCTGCCCGACGGTCAGGGCGGATCGCTTGTCACCGCGCAGGTGCAGGACGCGCTGCTTTGCTTCACGATCGCGCAGGCCGGCGCGCATTGGGTGTCGAATGCGATGGCGGTGCTGGCGGCGGTGAAGTCCGTCGGCGGCGACCTGCCCGCGGCAGGACTGGCCTTTGCCGAAATGGGCGGACTTGCGGGGCGCGGCGCGCGCCACCGGGTCGAGGTGCCGGGCGGCCATATCCTCGTCATCGACGAAAGCTATAATGCCAATCCGGCGTCGATGGCCGCGACGATCGGCCAACTCGGGACCGAATCCGCCGACCGCCGCGTCGCGATTCTGGGCGCGATGAAGGAACTGGGGCCGGGGGGAGAGGCCTATCATGCGGGCCTTGCCGCTCCGCTCGTCGCAGCCGGAGTGCAATTCGCCCTGCTGGTCGGCGAAGAGATGGCGCCGCTCGCCAAAGCGCTTGAGGGGCAGATCGATTTCGCGCATGTGGCCGCGCACTCGGACGCGGCAGAGCGACTGAAGGACCTGATCCGACCGGGCGACGCCGTGCTGGTCAAGGGATCGAACAGCGTCGGCCTGTCGCATGTCGTGACGGCGCTGACCAACGGGGAATATTGATGCTGTACTGGCTGGCGGAATGGCTTGGCTTTCCGGGGGCTCTCAATCTCATCCGCTACCTGAGCTTCCGCTCGGGCGCGGCGGTGGCCACCGCGCTCATCATCGGCCTGTGGATCGGGCCGCGCTTCATCCTGATGCTGCGCATGCGGCAGGGCAAGGGGCAGCCGATCCGCGACGACGGCCCGCAAAGCCATCTCGCGAAAAAGGGCACGCCGACGATGGGGGGATTGATGATACTCATCTCCCTGATGATCTCCGCATTGCTGTGGATGGACCTGTCGAACCGGTTCGTCTGGGCGTGCCTGTTCGTCACCGGCGGCTTTGCCGTGGTCGGCTTCCTCGACGACCTGGACAAGGTGACGAAGGCGAGCCACCGCGGGATTCCGGGCAGAATTCGCCTGCTGATCGAGTTCGTCATCGCCGCCGTCGCGGTGTTGCTGATCGTGTCGCGCACCGGCACCGACCTGTATCTGCCCTTTTTCAGCGATGTCGTGATCCCGATGGGACCGCTCTATTATGTCTTTGCGATGGTGCTGATCGTCGGTTTCGGCAATGCGGTGAACCTGACCGACGGTCTGGACGGACTGGCGACCTTTCCGGTCATCATCGCGAGCCTGGCATTCCTGGTTATCGTCTATCTGTCGGGCAACGTGAAATTCGCGGGCTATCTGGGCATTCCGCACGTGCCGGGCGCGGGCGAGCTTGCGATCTTCGCCGCCGCGATCATCGGCGCCTGCCTGGCCTTTCTGTGGTTCAACGCGCCCCCGGCGGCGGTGTTCATGGGCGATACCGGCAGCCTGGCGCTGGGCGGCGCGCTCGCGACGATCGCGGTGACCGCGCAGCATGAACTGGTGCTGGTCCTGATCGGCGGGCTGTTCGTCGTCGAAGCGCTGTCGGTGATCATCCAGGTCTTCTGGTACAAGCGCACCGGCAAGCGCGTGTTTCGCATGGCGCCGATCCACCATCATTTCGAGCAATTGGGCTGGCCCGAATCCACCGTCGTCATCCGTTTCTGGATCGTCTCGATCGTCCTCGCGCTTGCGGGACTCGCGACGCTCAAGCTGCGGTGATCACCTCGCGCGTCTTTGCCGGTCGCCGCTATGCGGTGCTGGGACTGGCGCGCTCGGGCCTTGCGACCGTCGAGGCGCTGGTCGCCAGCGGCGCGGGCGTGACCGCGTGGGACGACCGCGAGGAAGCACGCGACGAGGCGATGATGCTGAACGCCGACATCGGCGATCCGCTGACGATCGATCTGGTGGGCTTTTCGGGCGTTATCGTGTCGCCGGGCGTCCCGCTGAACCGTCATCCGATCGCCCAGCATGCCCGCGAGGCGAACGTGCCCGTGATCGGCGACATCGAATTGTTCGCCGAGGCGCAGGACGCGCTGCCGCCGCATAAGGTCGTCGGCATCACCGGCACGAACGGCAAGTCGACCGTCACCGCGCTCGTCACCCATATGCTGGAGAGCGCGGGCGTGCCGACGCTGATGGGCGGCAATATCGGCCTGCCGATCCTGAGCCGCGACCCGCTTCCCGAAGGCGGCGTCTATGTGCTCGAGCTGTCGAGCTATCAGATCGACCTGTCGCACAGCCTGGCGTGCGACGTCGCCGTCCTGACCAACCTGACGCCCGACCACCTAGACCGCTATGACGGTTTCGCCGGCTATGCGGCGTCGAAGGCGCGGCTCTTTTCGTTGCAGCATCGCGATCAGGTCGCGATCGTCGCGACCGACGACGACCCGTCGAAGATGATCGCGGGCCGCATCAATCACCGCCTGCACCGCGTGTCGGCGAACGACATCGACCCCGTCGATCAGGCGCGCTGGCCGGCGCTGCAAGGGCCGCACAACGCGCAGAATGCCGTGTGCGCGATCGCGGTGTGCCGGGTGCTGGGATTGAATGACGAACAGATCGAGCGCGGGCTGGCGACGTACAAGTCGCTTCCGCACCGGATGGAATTGGTCGGCGAAGTCGGGGGTGTCCGCTGGTTCAACGACAGCAAGGCGACCAACGCGGCTTCCGCTGCACCGGCGCTGGCGGCGTTTCCGCCGGCGCCGGTGCAGCGTCTTCACTGGATTGCCGGGGGGCAGGCCAAGGGCGATGGGCTGAACGCGTGTCGCCCTTGGTTCCCCAACGTCAAGCGCGCCTATCTGATCGGCGAGGCGATGGAATCCTTTGCGGCGGAGATCGGCGACGCGGTGCCGGTCGAGCGGGCGGGCGACATGGCGACCGCGGTGCGCCTCGCGGCGGCGGCGGCCGATGCTGGCGACATCGTCCTGCTGTCACCAGCGTGCGCGTCGTTCGATCAGTTCAAGGATTATGAGCAGCGGGGCGACGCGTTCCGGAGCCTGGTGCAGGCCCTGGAGCATGAATGACGATATGGGCGGGGGGATCGACAATATGGACGCGACGACCGAACGGCCGGTGATTGCGACGACGCGCACGGTGAAGCGGCGCGGCCCGCGCCTCAGCCGCGCTGATCGCACGCCGCTGGGCCTGTGGTTCTGGGAAATCGACCGCGTCCTGCTGTTGCTGGTGTCGATGCTGATTGCGACGGGGCTGGTCGCCGTCGCCGCCGCTTCGCCGGTCGCGGCGCAGAAGCTGTCGACCGCGACGACGTCGCTCGACCCGCTCTATTATTTCTATCGCCAGCTTATGTGGGTCATCGTCGGCGTGCCGGTGATGCTGGCCGTGTCGATGCTGCCGAAGGCGCAGGCGCGGCGCTTTGCCATCTATGGCACGATCACCTTTCTGGCCCTGTTGTTCCTGGTGCCGCTCATCGGCACGTCGGTGAACGGCGCGCAGCGGTGGATCGGCAGCGGCATATTCCGCCTGCAGCCGTCGGAGTTCCTGAAGCCCTTCTTCGCCGTCGCGCTCGCCTGGATATTGTCGCTGCGGCTGCACGACCAGAGCCTGCCGGTCGTGCCGCTGTCGTTCGTCTTTACCGGCATCGTCGCTGTGCTGCTGATGGGACAGCCCGACCTGGGCCAGACGATCATCTTTACCGGTACCTGGCTGGTGCTGGTGATGGTCGCGGGCCTGTCGATGCGGATCATGACCGGGCTGGGCGTCGCGGGCCTGGTCGGGCTGGTCCTGGCTTATTTCTTCTATCCCGTCGCGCAGCAGCGCATCAACATCTGGCTGTTTGCCGAGGGTGACAGCTTTCAGGTGGACAAGGCGCACGCGACGCTGACCGCGGGTGGGCTGATCGGCACCGGGCCCGGCGCGGGCCTGGCGAAGTTCCAGCTGCCCGAAGCGCACACCGACTATATCTTTTCGGTCATCGGCGAAGAGTTCGGGATCATCGCCTGCATCGCGATCGCGATCCTGTTCCTGGCGATCATCGTCCGCGTGCTGGTGCGCCTGTTGGACGAGGAAGACAGTTTCCAGATCCTGGCCGTCGCGGGCCTGATCGCGCAGTTCGGCGGGCAGGCGACGATCAACATGGCCGTGAACACCCAGCTGTTTCCGTCGAAGGGCATGACCTTGCCCTTCATCAGCTATGGCGGCTCATCCTTCATCGCCTTGTCGATCGGCATGGGTTTGCTCTTGTCGCTGACCCGGCGAAACCCCTATGCCGCGCGAGTGTCGATGACGAGCCATTGGAACAAAAAATGACGGCCCCAGAATGACCGCAACGCGCCATTTCCTTCTCGCCGCCGGGGGTACCGGCGGCCATATGCTGCCCGCCTATGCCCTGGCGGGCGAATTGATTTCGCGCGGGCATCGCGTCGCGCTGGTCAGCGACGACCGGGGCCTGAAGATTCCGGGCGCGCCGGACGAGATGGAAACGCACGTCCTGCCCGCGGGCCGCGTGTCGGGCGGGCCGATCGGATGGATCAAGGCTGCGCTCGCGATCCGCAAGGGCCGCGCGATGGCGATCGACCTGATCCGCGAATTCGACCCGGCCGTCGCCGTGGGCTTTGGCGGCTATCCCTCGCTGCCCAGCCTGCTCGCCGCCGGCGCGATGAAGCGGCCGCGCGTGATCCATGAACAAAATGCGGTGCTGGGCCGAGTCAACCGGCTGATGGCGCCGCGCGTCGATGCCGTCGCGGTCGCCTATCACAATATCCGGCGCTTCCCCGCCGGGCATGAGGGCAAGCTGCACATCACCGGCAACCCGGTGCGCGACGAGATCGTCGAGATTCGCGAGGATGGTTTTCCGCCGCTGCTGGAAGACGGAATCTTTCGTCTGCTCGTCGTGGGCGGCAGCCTGGGTGCGACGGTGCTGAGCGACGTCGTTCCGGCAGCGGTCGCGATGTTGCCGCGCGCGCTGCTCGACCGGCTGCAGGTCGTCCAGCAATGCCGCGAGGATGATATCGAGGCGGTGCGCGCCAAATATGCCGACCTGGGCGTCGCCGCCGAATGCGCGCCCTATATCAAGGATTTTCCCGAGCGGCTGCGCTGGGCCCATCTGGTCATCGCGCGCGCGGGCGCATCGACCGTCGCCGAACTGGCTTGCGCCGGGCGGCCGGCGATCTTCGTTCCCTATCCCAGCGCGATGGACGATCATCAGACGTATAACGTCGTCGACATGGTCGAGGCTGGCGGAGCGATTTCGTTCCAGCAGCCCCAATTCACCGCCGCCGAGGTCGCGAAACATATCCAGCGCATGGCGCTGGAGCCCGGCGCGCTGGAAGTCGCGGCGGAAAATGCCGCGAGCTGCGGACTTCCCTATGCGACGCGCGATCTGGCCGACCTGGTCGAATCGCTTGCCGCGCCGCCGATGATGGACGTCATTCGCGTCGGCACCCCGTCGCGCAGCGGCGCGGTCGCGGGCGGCGTCGCCGCCACGCGTGCAGGAGATCGCTGATGCGCGGCGTTGCGACCGATATCGGCATCATCCACTTCATCGGCATCGGCGGCATCGGCATGTCGGGCATTGCAGAGGTGATGCACAACCTCGGCTATCAGGTGCAGGGCAGCGACATCGCCGACTCCTATGTCGTCGATGGCCTGCGCAAGCGCGGCATCAAGGTGTCGATCGGACATGAGGCATCGAACGTCGACGGCGTTGCGGTCGTCGTAACGTCGACCGCGGTCAAGCGCGGCAATCCGGAGGTCGAGGCCGCGCTCGCCCAGCGTATCCCGATCGTCCGCCGCGCCGAGATGCTGGCCGAATTGATGCGGCTGAAATCGACCGTCGCGATCGCGGGCACCCATGGCAAGACGACGACGACCAGCCTGGTCGCGGCGCTGCTCGACGCGGGCGGGATCGACCCGACGGTGATCAACGGCGGCATCATCAACAATTATGGTTCGAACGCTCGCCTTGGCGCCAGCGACTGGATGGTGGTCGAGGCCGACGAGAGCGACGGCAGCTTCCTGCGCCTCGACGGAACGATCGCGGTGGTCACCAACATCGATCCCGAACATCTGGACCATTACGGCAGCTTCGACGCGATCAAGGACGCGTTCGTCGAGTTCATCGAGAATGTGCCCTTCTATGGCGCGGCGATGCTGTGCCTCGATCATCCCGAAGTGCAGGCGATCATCCCGCGCATCCGCGACCGCCGCATCGTCACCTATGGCTTTTCGGCGCAGGCCGATGTGCGCGGCACCAATGTGACGCCGGGCGTCGATGGCAATCGCTTCGACGTCGTCGTGCGCGACCGCGACGGCAACAGCCGGACGATCGAGGGCATCCACCTGCCGATGTCGGGCCGCCACAATGTCCAGAACGCGCTCGCGGCGATTGCGGTCGCGTTGCACATGGGCGTGTCGGACGAAAAGATCGCAACCGGCTTCAACGGTTTCGCCGGGGTCAAACGCCGCTTTACCAAGGTGGGCGAGATCGCCAGCGACGGCGGTGTCGTCACGGTGATCGACGATTATGCGCATCATCCGGTCGAGATCCGCGCCGTGCTGTCGGCCGCGCGCGAAGGGGCGGGCGCAGGGCGAGTCGTCGCCGTCGTCCAGCCGCACCGCTTCACGCGCCTGCGGGACCATATGGACGATTTCCAACAGGCGTTTAACGACGCCGACATGGTGCTCGCGTTGCCGGTCTATGCTGCGGGCGAAGGGCCGATCGACGGCGTGTCGTCGGACTCGCTGGTCGCGGGTTTGCGCGATCGCGGGCATCGCCATGCCTCGACCGTCGCCGACGCGGCCGCGCTCGCGGCGGCGATCGGCGAGGGCGTCAAGGCGGGTAGCCTGCGCGGCGGCGACATGGTCATCTGTCTCGGCGCGGGCGACATCACCAAGATGGCGGCGGGTCTCGCCGCGGCGGTCGAGGCGTCATGAGCGCCGCCGGCACTCTTCCTGCCGTGCGCGGCAAGCTGACGGCGAAAGCACCGCTGGCGCCGTTGGTCTGGTTCAAGTCGGGCGGCCCCGCCGATTGGTTGTTCGAGCCGAAGGACGCCGACGACCTTGCCGATTTCCTGCGCGACCTCGATCCCGCGATCCCCGTGATGGCACTTGGCCTGGGGTCGAACCTGATCGTCCGCGACGGCGGCTTTCCGGGTGTCGTCGTTCGGCTGGGCAAGGCCTTTGCAAAGGTCGAGGCGCTGGACGCGGTGACGCTGCGTTGTGGCGGAGGCGCGTCGGGCATCCTCGTGTCCTCGACCGCGCGCGACGCCGGAATTGCGGGAATGGAATTCCTGCGTTCGATCCCCGGCACCGTCGGCGGCTTCGTCCGCATGAACGGCGGCGCGTATGGCAGCGAGGTCAAGGACATATTGATCGACTGCGACGTCGTGCTTCGCTCGGGCGAGCGCAGGACGATCGTGCTGACCGACCTTGGCTATACCTATCGCCACAGCGAGCTGCCCGAAGGCGCGGTCGTGACCGGTGCGACCTTTCGCGGTCGGCCCGGCGAGGCGGCCGCGATCCAGGCGGAAATGGACCGCATCTCGGCGAGCCGCGAGGCGTCGCAGCCGCTGCGTTCGAAGACCGGCGGGTCGACCTTCAAGAATCCAGACGGACACAAGGCGTGGCAGCTTGTCGACGAGGCCGGATGCCGCGGGTTCGTGGTCGGCGGCGCGCAGGTCAGCGAGAAGCACACCAATTTCCTGATCAACACCGGCGATGCGACGAGCGCCGATATCGAGGCGCTAGGTGAGGAAGTCCGCCGCCGCGTGAAAGCCAAGAGCGGCGTGGAATTGCAATGGGAGATACAGCGCGTGGGAGTGGCGAAGTGAGCCGGGGTCCGTGGCATGTCGCCGTCCTGATGGGCGGCTGGTCGGCCGAGCGCGAAGTGTCGCTGATGAGCGGCGCGGGCGTCGCCGACGCGCTGGAATCGCGCGGGCACAAGGTCACGCGCATCGACATGGACCGTGACGTCGCACTGAGACTTTCCGAGGCAAAGCCCGACGTCGTGTTCAATGCGCTTCACGGCGTTCCGGGCGAGGACGGGACGGTGCAGGGCATGCTCGACCTGATGGGCCTGAAATATACGCATAGCGGGCTGGTCACCTCGGTCATCGCGATCGACAAGGAATTGACGAAGCAGGCGCTGGTGCCGCATGGTGTGCCCATGCCGACAGGGGTCATGGTCGACAGCGAGAGCTTGTTTTCAATCGACCCCTTGCCGCGCCCCTATGTCCTGAAACCCGTCAACGAAGGATCGTCGGTCGGCGTCGCGATCGTCAAGGACGACAGCAATTACGGCAATCCGATCGCGCGCGCCGCGGTAGGGCCGTGGCAGGAATTCGACCGGCTGCTGGCCGAACCCTTCATCAAGGGGCGCGAACTGACCGTCGCGGTGCTGGGCGACGAGGCGCTTGGCGTCACCGAACTGCGCGTGAAGTCGGGTTTCTACGACTATGACGCCAAATATACCGACGGGCTGACCGAGCATGTCTGCCCCGCCGATGTGCCGGACGACATCGCGCAGCGGATGAAGGACCTGGCGGTCCAGGCGCACCGCCTGCTCGGCTGCAAGGGCGCGTCGCGATCCGATTTTCGCTGGGACGACGAACATGGCCTGGCGGGGATATTCCTGCTGGAGGTCAACACCCAGCCCGGCATGACGCCGCTCAGCCTGGTGCCCGAGCAGGCGCGTGCCATCGGCATGGACTATGCCGAACTCGTCGAACGCATCGTGGGGGAAGCGTTGTCATGAGCAGTACCAAGATCAAGCGCGGCAAGTCGCCGCCACGGCGACCGGTTCGCGCGCCCAAGAAACGCCGCAGGGTGCAGCAGTCGCGCCTGAACGCGGTGATCAATGCGCTGCCGATCTCGCCGCAACAGCTTCAGCGAGTGGCGAACTGGACGATCGGGCTGGGCCTGGCGGCGATGGTCGGCCTGGTGGCGCACGCGACCGGCGTCACCGCGAAAATCCACGAGGAATATGCGCAGATGGTCGGCCGCGCCGGCTTTCAGGTCAAGAAGGTCGAGGTCGTCGGCGCCGACCGGATCGACCGGCTGAAGGTGTATGACATCGCGCTGGCGCAAAAGGACCGGTCGATGGCGGCGGTCGACCTGGAGGATGTGCGCCACGACCTGATGCAATATGGCTGGATCAAGGATGCGCGCGTTTCGCGGCGGCTGCCCGACACGCTGGTGGTCGATATCGTCGAACGCAGCCCGGCCGCGATCTGGCAGCATTCGGGCCGCCTGTCGCTGATCGACGAAAAGGGCGTCGTGCTGGAGCCCGTGACGGTCGCGACGATGCCCGACCTGCCGCTCGTCATCGGGCCGAAGGCGAACCAGCGCGCGCAGGACCTCGACCGGCTGCTGGCCGAAGCGAGCAGCCTGAAAGAATTGCTGGCGGGGGCGACCTGGGTCGGCAACCGCCGTTGGGACCTGCGCTTCCGCAGCGGTGAAACCCTGTCGCTGCCGGAAGGCGAGACCGAGGCGAAGGCGGCGCTGGCGAAGTTCGCGCATATGGACGGCGCCAATCGGTTGCTGGGGCGCGGTATCCTGCGTTTCGACATGCGCGATCCGTCGCGTTTCGTGCTACGCTTGCCGCACGAAGGGCAGGTGGCGCCCGCAAAGCTCGACGACGCGCGCGACGCGGTCGACGCCGTCGCTGCCGCCAGCTCGGCGGAGAAGGGGTAAGCCATGGCGCCGCCGCGCATCGAAAAGATCATTACCGCGCTCGATGTCGGTTCATGGAAAGTATGTGCGCTCATTGCGGGGCAGACCGCCGACGGTCAGCTCCACGTCCTGGGCACCGGACAGCGCGAAAGCCGCGGCGTCCAGCGCGGCTATGTCGCCGATATGGAGCAGACCGAGCATATCGTGCGCGAGGCGATCGAACAGGCCGAGCGCATTGCCGGGCTGAACATCGACGACGTATGGGTCAGCTTCTCCGCCGGCGGCCTGCTGAGCGACGTGGCGCCGATCGAAAGCGAACTCGGCGGGCACCGGATCGAGCAGGAGGATATCGACGACCTGCTGGCCGCGGGCCGCGCTGGGATCGATCCCGAGGGCCGCATGATCCTGCACGCGCAGCCCGCGCTGTATACGCTCGACGGGCTGACGGGAGTCAAGAACCCGATCGGGCTGCACGCCGACCGGCTGGGCGTCGACATCCATATCATCATGGCCGACGGCGCGCCGGTGCGGAACCTGGAGGCGGCGGTGCGCCAGGCGCATCTCGACGTCAACGCCGTCGTCGCCTCGCCGATCGCGGCCGGGCTCGCTTGCCTGTCCGACGAGGAACGCGACCTCGGCGTCGCGCTGGTCGAACTCGGCGCGGCGGTGACCACCGTCTCGCTCTACGCCGGCGGGATGCTGGTCGAGATGGCGTCGCTGCCCTTTGGCGCGAGCGATATCACCGACGACATCGCCTCCGCCTTCGGCATCCGCCGCAGCCAGGCGCAGCGGCTGCAGAGTTTTTACGGCTCGGCCTCGGCCTCGCCACGCGATAACAACGATATCATCGAACTTGATCCCGGCGCGCCCGCGGGCAGCGACTCCCCACGCATTACGCGCGCGCAACTGGTCACCGTGATCCGCCAACGTCTCGACGCGATGATGGGCGAGGTCGGCAGGACTTTGAAAGACCTGCATTTCGTCGGACCAATCGGCCGCCAGGTCGTGCTGGTCGGCGGCGGTGCCGACCTGAAAGGCATCGCCGATTATACGCAAGTCGCGCTGGGCCGCGCCGCGCGCGTCGGCCGACCGCGCGGCCTGCACGGACTGCCCGATGCGCATTCGGGACCGGCTTTCGCAACGCTTGCCGGTCTGGTTCTTTACGCCGCTTCGGACCCGGTTGACCTTCGCGATCTGCCGATGATGGCGCAGGATGTGTACCGTCCGAAGAATGCCGGTATCATCAACCGATTGATGGCGGCGCTTAAAAGCAGTTTTTAGCCGTTGGAAGGCCAAAAGGGTTAATTTTTTGGATGATTCCGAAGTCACAATAGTGCAATGCAGTACCAGAATCCCGGACGGTGGGACTAACGTCCGGATGGGTCGCAAGGTGAGGGAAGCGGCGCTGGTCCGCCGCTGCAGGGAGATTATTTGATGAGCATCAATATTGGCCCGCCGCAGGTCGATGAACTGAAGCCGCGCATCGCGGTGATCGGCGTCGGCGGCGCGGGGGGCAATGCCATCGCCAATATGATCGCCGCTCGCGTCGAGGGCGTCGATTTCGTCGTCGCCAACACCGACGCGCAGGCGCTGAACGCTTCGCCGGCCGAACGCCGCATCCAGCTGGGGACGCAGATCACCCAGGGCCTGGGCGCAGGTTCACGGCCCGAGGTCGGTCGCGCTGCGGCGGAGGAGAGCATCGCGCAGGTCGAAGAGGCGCTGAACGGCGCGCACATGTGCTTCGTCGCGGCCGGCATGGGCGGCGGCACGGGCACCGGTGCGGCTCCCGTCATCGCCAAGGCGGCCCGTGACCGCGGCATCCTGACCGTCGGCGTCGTGACCAAGCCCTTCACCTTCGAGGGCAACCGCCGCATGCGGTCGGCCGAAGCCGGCATTGCCGAGCTGCAGGACCATGTCGACACGCTGATCGTCATTCCCAACCAGAATCTCTTCCTGGTCGCCAACCCGAACACGACCTTCAAGGAAGCCTTCACCATGGCGGATGAAGTGCTCCAGCAGGGCGTGCGCGGTATCACCGACCTGATGGTCATGCCCGGCCTGATCAACCTCGACTTCGCCGACGTGCGCAGCGTGATGCGTGAGATGGGCAAGGCGATGATGGGCACCGGCGAGGCAGAGGGCGATGGCCGCGCGCTCGAGGCGGCGCAGAAGGCGATTGCCAACCCGCTGCTCGACGGCGTGTCGATGGCGGGCGCGAAGGGCGTCATCATCTCGATCACCGGCGGCGAGGACATGCGCCTGATGGAAGTCGACGAAGCCGCGAACCATATTCGCGAGCTGGTCGATCCCGATGCGAACATCATCTGGGGCAGCGCGTTCAACGACAGCCTGGACGGCAAGATCCGCGTGTCGGTCGTCGCGACCGGCATCGACGGATCGGGCGACATTGCGGCGCAGGCTGCGCCCGCGACGCGTAGCTTCTCGTTCCAGCCCGCGCGCACCGCTCCGGCGGCACCTGTCGCCGAAGAGGTGATCGAGCCGATCGTCGAGGAAACCCCCGTCGAGGCAGCGGCCGAGAGCGCCGACGCCGATCCGACCCCGGGCTTCTCGCTGTCGGGTCCCGAGCCCGAGGAAGCGGCGGCTGCCGAGGAAGAGCCGATGGAGCTTTCGCAGGTTGCGGCCACCTATGACGACACGAGCGACGAGCTGGTGCTGAGCGAGCCCGAAGCGCCCGCGCCGAGCTATGGCTCGACGCCGGCCGATCCGGCTCCGCATGCGGCGCCGGCGGCGGAAGAAACGCCGTCGCGCTCGATCGGTGGTGGTACGCTGTTCGAACGCATGTCGAGGCTCTCGCGTGGTTCGTCGGCTCCCGAAGCTGACGAAAGCAAGGAAGACGGGATCGATATCCCGCGTTTCCTTGGACGTCAGAACAACCAGTAACGGGGCATCGACGGCGCGCGCCAAGGGCAAGGCTGGCCGGAAACGGGATGATTTGACTTGCCCCTGCGGCGACCGAACAACAGGCGACCCTCGTCAATGACCGTCACTTACCGGCGCGTGCGGCGTCATGCCGCCGTGCTGGGCGCTCTGCTGCTGACCACCGGGCTTTGCGCGCCCGCATCGGCATTTCAAGCTGCAACGCCCGACGCGGCGACGCGCGCGGCGATGGAGAAACGGACGACGGCGCGCGCGATGCTGTCGTCCGCGCTCGGTCGGCTCGCCACGAACAGCAATGATACCGCCGCGCTGCTCGACGCCGGACGCGCGTCGATCGAGCTGGAGGATTATCGCGCGGCTGTGGGTTTCCTGACGCGCGCCGAGCAGGCGCTGCCACGCGATGGCGCAGTGAAGGCGGCGCTCGGCTCGGCGATGGTGCATATGGAGAACCCAACGCGCGCGCTCGATTATTTCGGTGAGGCGCAATTGTTGGGTGCGCCCGAACGCCTGTTCCTGGCAGATCGCGGATTGGCGCGCGACCTGTTGGGACAGCAGGACGCGGCGCAGCGCGATTATCAGCTCGCGCTGTCGATCGCGCCCAACGACGAATTGACGCGCCGTTATGCGTTGTCGCTCGGCATCAGCGGCGAGGCGGACCGCGCGATCCAACTGCTCACGCCGCAGCTTCGCGCGCAGGACCGCGCTGCGTGGCGATTGCGTGCGATGATCCTGGCGATGAACGGTCGCGACGCCGAGGCGACCGAAATCGTCAACGCGACGATGCCGCCCGCGCTGGCGCAGAATATCCTTCCCTATCTGACCCAGATGGATCGGCTGAACCCGGCGCAGCAGGCGGCCGCCGCCCATTTCGGACGCTTTCCGTCGGGTGAGCTTGGGCCCCGACGCCGGCCGGTGCAGATCGCCGCTGCCACGCCTCCGCCGTCGCCCCCCGCCGCGACGGGTAAGCGAGCGGACCGGAGCAAGCCCGCTGCGGCGACGCCGAAGCAGGCGCCGACTCCGACGCCGGCGGTTCGCCAGCCGACCCCGACGCCCACTCCGGCGGCGCGTCAGCCTTCGCCCACGCCTGCGCCTGTCCCTGCGGCGCAACGCCCGGTCACGACATCGCCGCCCGTGCTGAAGCCCGCGCTTTCGTCGACGATCGTGCGCACACCGCCGGCCGCTGCCGTCGCTGCGCCGCCGTCGACCCCACCGGCTGCGACGCCCGCGCCAACACCGGCACCCACGCCGGCGCCGGTTTCCGCCGAGCCGAGGGCGGTTTCGGCACCGGCCGGTTCGGATACGAATTCTGCGGCGGGTCCGGTCGGTCCGGGCTTCTCGATCAACGATTTCGGCAGGCCGCCAACCGCGGCGGCCGTCGCGACGCCGACTCCCGCACCGACGCCTGCGCCGATGCCCGCACCGGCAGCTGCCGCGCCGCCACCGGCCGCCGTGTCCTCGGCAGTGGTAAACCCCGACCGGCCGCTTGCGTCGCTTGCTGAAATCGCTGGATCGATCGAAATCCCGCCGGAGGAGTTGGCGCAAACCGGCAATGCGATCGGCGCGGACACGCTCACAAAGCTTCGCGAAGACAAGAAGCGCGCCGACATGGCGGAAGCGGCGAAACGCGAGAAGGACGACGCCGCCGCAAAAGCGAAGGCCGAAGCCGCCGAAAAGAAGGCGAATCCCGCCCGTATCTGGGTGCAGGTCGCAACGGGCGCCAACGCCAAGGCATTGGCGACCGACTTCGGCAAATTCGCCAAGAAGAGCCCGGCGGTCTTCAAGGGCAAGTCGGGCGGCACCACCGAATGGGGCAAGACCCGCCGCCTGCTGGTCGGACCGTTCAAGGATCGCAAGGCGGCAACCGACTGGCTGGCGGATTATAAGAAGGCGGGAGGCGACGGCTTCCTCTTCAACAGCGAAGCCGGCCAGGAAGTCGATCCGGTCAAGTGAGCGTCGCCGACTGCGCCAGCGACCCGCTACAGAGCCGCGGGCGTTTTCATGAGGAGCCTGGGCGTGTGGTTCGCGGCCCGCGCGATGCGTTCCAGCGCGATCGCGACCGCGTCATCCACTCGATCGCGTTCCGTCGCCTTCGCCACAAGACCCAGGTCTTCGTTGCGCCCGACGGCGATCATTATCGCGTCCGCCTGACCCACAGTATCGAGGTTGCGCAGATCGGCCGCGGCATCGCCCGCGCGCTGGGGCTCAACGAGGATCTGACCGAGGCGCTGTGCCTGGCGCATGACATCGGGCATCCGCCGTTCGGCCACGCGGGCGAGGACGCATTGAAGGCCGCGATGTTCGAACATGGCGGGTTCGACCATAATGGCCATACGCTGCGCACGCTCGCGCGGCTCGAATGTCCATACCCTCTGTTCGACGGGCTCAATCTGACGTGGGAAACGCTGGAGGGGCTCGCCAAGCATAATGGCCCCGTTCGTCATCCCGGCTGGGCGTTGTCCGACATCGATCGCGAAATTCCGCTCGACCTGGGAAGTCACGCCAGCCTCGAGGCACAGATCGCGGCGGTCGCGGACGACATCGCCTATGACAATCATGACATCGACGACGGTCTGCGCGCCGGGTTGCTGAGTATCGACCAGTTGATGGAACAGCCGTTTGTCGCGGCCAATTTCCGTGCGGTCGAGCAGCGTTTTCCGACTGCCCCGCGTGATCGCCTGCTGCGCGAGTTGGTGCGCGATCAGATCGGCGTGATGGTCAACGACGTCATCGCGTCGACCCAGGCGAATGTCGCCGAAGCAGGGGTTGCGAACGTCGGGGAGGTTCGCGCGGCGGGGCGGACGCTCGGCGGCTTTTCGCCCGAGCTGGCGCGGAACGAGCGCGACCTGAAGCGCTTCATGTACGCCAATCTGTACCATCATCCCTCGCAGCTTGCCGCCGCAGCGGGCGCCAAGCAGGTGATCGGCCGGCTGTTCGAAGCCTATGCCGCCGAACCGCGCCTGATGGGTGAGGACTGGTCGGCGCGATTGCCGGGCGAAGAATGCGCGACAGCGCGGCACATCGGTGATTATATTGCCGGCATGACCGACCGCTTTGCCATCGACCGCTATGCCGACATATTCGGGCGCGAAGAGGTGCCGGAGGCGCTCGCCCATGTCTGATGCGCTGATCGTCGGCGCGACCGGAATGGTCGGGCAGGCGGTCCTGACGCATTCGCGCGAGCCGCTTACGGTGCTTGCGCGGCGCGAGATTCCGGATTTGCCCCCGCGCCACCGATTGATCGTCGCGCCGCCCGAACAATGGGCCGACGTGATCGCGGCGGAAAAGCCGTCGACGCTGATTTCCTGCCTGGGCACGACGATCCGTCAGGCGGGCTCGCAACCCGCATTCCGCGCCGTCGACCATGATCTGGTGCTCGCTGCCGCCGAGGGCGCGAGACGTGGCGGGGCCACGCATGTGATCTCGGTCAGTTCGGTCGGCGCGACCGCAAAAGCCGGCAACTTCTATCTTCGGACCAAGGGCGAGGTCGAAGAGGCGCTGCGCGCGCTCGGCTTCGAGCGAATCGATTTCCTGCGCCCCGGCCTGCTGACCGGGAATCGTCAGGGGCCGCCGCGCCTTGGCGAGGGGTTGGCGATCGTCGCGGCGCCGTTGACCAACGCGCTGCTTCACGGCGGACTGCGCCGCTATCGCTCGATTCCAGGTGAAACGGTGGCAAAGGCCGCGGTCGCACTGGCGGCGCAGGGTGGTTCGGGCGTGCACATTCACGAAAACGACGCGATCCGCGCGCTCGCCGATTGACTCCATAAAAGCGCAGCGCCAAGGCTCGCTTGTCTGTCGGCTCCCCGCAAAGGATTCGACCGGCCGCGCGGGAGAGCGCGGGGCAGGGAAACCTGATCCGCCACCGAAGGAGCAACCGCCCCGGAAACTCTCAGGTCAAGCGGACCGCGCAGGCTGGAACGGACACTCTGGAAAGCGTTTCGACGAGGTGTCGGAACCACCGAAGGGGTAACCCCAGCGCGCCCGCATCGGGCCATGGGGGAAAACTCTCAGGTTCCCGTGACAGAGGGGGCATGGCGGAAACCGTGGCGATGTGCCGCGCGTTCGCCATGTCAACCGCGGGAGACTGACATGACCGAAACGGAATTCACGGGCGAGGAAGCGGTCGAGACCGCGACCCTGCCGCTCGACGCCTGGCATCGCGCGAAGGGCGGCCGCATGGTCGAATTCGCCGGATACTGGATGCCGATCCAGTATGAAGGCATCATGGCCGAGCATTTGTGGACGCGCGAGAATGCGGGCCTTTTCGACGTCAGCCATATGGGGCAGCTCGCGATTTCGGGCGACGATGTCGTCGCCGCGCTGGAAGCGCTCGTCCCCGGTGATCTGGCGGCGTTGAAGCCTGGCCGCATGCGCTATTCGCTGCTGCTCGCCGAAGATGGCGGCATCCTCGACGACTTGATGATCACCAACGAGGGCGACCAGTTCGGCATCGTGGTCAACGGCGCGGTGAAATGGGACGATATCGCCCATCTGCGCGAATACCTTCCCGATGACATCAACCTCAATCACAACGAGGATTACGGGCTGTTGGCGCTGCAGGGGCCGAAGGCGGTCGACGCGCTGGCGCGCCTCGTCCCCGAAGCCGCGGGCCTGGTCTTCATGCAGACGGCCCGCGCGAACTGGAACGGGCATGCGATCGGGCTCAGCCGCTCGGGCTACACGGGCGAGGATGGGTTCGAGATATCGCTGCCGAACGAAGCCCTGGTCGCCTTTGCCGACGCGCTTTGCGCGATGGACGAGGTGAAGCCGATCGGCCTGGGCGCGCGGGACTCGCTGCGGCTTGAGGCCGGGCTACCGCTTTACGGCCACGACCTGGACGAAGCGATCGATCCGATCGAAGGCGACCTTGGCTTTGCGATCAGCAAGCGTCGCCGCGAGGAGGGTGGTTTCCCAGGGGCTGCACGCATTCTCGGCCATCTGGAGGACGGTCCGCCGCGCAAGCGGGTCGGACTGATCGTCGACGGCAAGCTGCCAGTGCGCGAGGGCGCGAAGCTGTTCGACGGTGAAGAAGAGGTGGGCGTCGTGACTTCGGGCGGCTTTGCCCCCAGCGTCGGCGCACCCATCGCCATGGGATATGTTCCGACCGGCCTGTCGGCGCCCGGCACTGCAATCGCCGCCGAGGTTCGCGGCAAGCGCGTGCCCTGCACCGTCGCCGCGATGCCGTTCGTTCCACACCGCTATGTCCGTAAACAGGGAGGCTGACCGATGCGGCGTTACTATACTGAAGAGCATGAATGGGTCGACGTCGATGGCGATGTCGCGACCGTCGGGATCACCGATTTCGCGCAGAGCCAGCTTGGCGACATCGTTTTCGTCGAGGTTCCCGACACGGGTGCCGAACTGAGCGCGGGCGGCGACGCCGCGGTTGTCGAATCGGTGAAGGCCGCGAGCGATGTCTATGCGCCCGTCGACGGCGTCGTGACCGAAGGCAATGGCCAGTTGGAGGAAGATCCGGCGCTGGTGAACAGCGATCCCGAAGGCGAAGGCTGGTTCTTTCGCATGACGCTGAGCGACAAGAGCCAGCTCGACGGGTTGATGAACGCCCAGGCCTATAAGGATTTCATCGCCGACCTGTAATCGCCGGTCCCTCCTTCGGGAGGGGGGAAGGATGGTACCGATGACCGACGCCGCGCTTGCCAGATGCCGCTTGATGGTGGCCACGCCCATCTATGAAGGCGCGCAGGGCACTTATGTCCGCGCGGCGCTGGACCTTGCGCTGCGCGCGCAGGCCATCGGTCTTCCGGTGCGTTTCGAGTTTATCCTGTACCAGCCGTCGATCACCCGCGCACGCAACACGCTGACCGCGATGTTCCTCGCGAGCGACTGCACCCACATGCTGTTCGTCGACTCCGACATCGATTTCGCGCCGGACGATATCTTCTCGCTGATCCGCGCGATGGACGCGAAGCCGGAATGCGGCGTGCTGGGTGCGGCCTATCCGCGGCGCATCATCAACTGGCACAATGTCGCGCGCGCGGTCGAAGCAGGCTTGGCGAAGGACAATCCGGCCGACCTCGCGCGCTATGCGGGCGATTTCGCGCTGCACTTCCTGCACCCCGGGCAGAGCTTCAAGATGACCGATCTGGTCGAGCTGTCGCGGCTCGGCACGGCGATGATGCTCATCCGCCGCGAGGTGCTGGAAGGGATGCGGACCGCGTTACCCGATCTGGTCTTCCGTCCCGATTTGCTCGAGCGGCAGGCGCATGGCGTCGGCGAGATCGAGCCGGCCTTCTTCTGCCCGCTCATCGAGCCCGAGAGCCAGGCCCTGCTGTCCGACGACTATGCCTTTTGCCGCCGCGTTCGCGACGCGGGCTATCGTATCTGGCTCGCGCCCTGGGTGCGTACGACACACAGCGGGCCGATGGTGTTTTCGGGTACGCTGGCCGACACGGCGCAACTTTATTCAGTAAAACCAGCTTCTTCTTCGGAGTAGTTCATGCGTTATCTTCCCCTAACCAGCGATGACCGGGCCGCAATGCTCGCCGCCGTCGGCGCGTCGTCGATCGACGATCTGTTCGTCGATGTGCCCCCCGAGGCACGGCTCGATGGTCCGATATCCGGCCTGCCGAACCATGCGAGCGAACTGGCGGTGGAGCGCCACATGGCGGCGCTGGCGCGGAAGAATGTCGCGGCGGGTGACGGACCCTTCTTCCTGGGCGCCGGAGCCTATCGCCACCATGTTCCGTCGAGTGTCGACCATCTGATCCAGCGCGGCGAGTTCCTGACCGCCTATACGCCGTACCAGCCGGAGATCGCGCAGGGCACGCTGCAGATGCTGTTCGAATTTCAGAGCCAGGTCGCGCGCCTGCTCGGCACCGACGTCGCCAATGCGTCGATGTACGATGGCTCGACCGCCTGCTGGGAAGCCGTTGTGATGGCGCGGCGGGTGACGCGCCGAAACAAGGCACTGCTGTCGAATGGCCTGCATCCGCATTACCGCAGCGTCGCACGGACGATGGCCAAATATACCGGCGATGTGCTGGTCGAGGGCGACCCCACGCTCGAAGCCGGTACCGACTGGGCGGCGCTTGCGTCGGCGATCGACAAGGAGACGAGCTGCGTCGTCGTCCAATATCCCGACATCCTTGGCCGCATCGACGACATGAGCGCATTGGTTAGCGCGTGTCAGGCATCGGGCGCGCTGTTGATCGCGGTCGTCACCGAACCTGTCGCCCTGGGCCTGATCAAGTCGCCCGGCGAAATGGGCGCCGATATCGTGGTGGGCGAGGGGCAGTCGCTGGGCGTCGGCCTACAGTTCGGCGGCCCCTATGTGGGGCTGTTCGCCTGCAAGGCCAAATATGTGCGCCAGATGCCCGGTCGCCTGTGCGGCGAGACGGTCGACGCCAATGGCAAGCGCGGTTTCGTGCTGACGCTTTCGACGCGCGAACAGCATATTCGCCGCGAGAAGGCGACGAGCAACATCTGCACCAATTCAGGGCTTTGTGCGCTGGCGTTCAGCATCCACATGACCTTGCTCGGCGAGGCGGGGCTGCGCCGGCTGGCCGCGATCAACCATGATCGCGCGCGTTCGGCCGCTGCCGAGCTGGCGAAGGTTCCCGGCGTCTCGGTGCTCAACAACAATTACTTCAACGAATTCACGCTGCTGTTGCCGACGGCGGCGCGACCGGTCGTGCACCAGCTTGCGGAGAAGGGCGTGCTTGGCGGGGTTTCGCTGGGCCGCCTGTTCCCGGAAAATGGCGGGCTGGCCAACGGCCTGGTCGTCGCGGTGACCGAAACCGTGACCGAAGAAGATATCGCCGCCTTTGCCGCGGCGCTGAAGGAGGTGCTGGCATGACCGCGCTCAACCGCGCCGGCTGGCGCCCCGAAATGAATGCCGGCGGCGCCGATGACAATGTAACCTACACCGGCAATCGCGCGCTGATGCTGGAAGAGCCGCTGATCTTCGAAATCGGGTCGACCGAGACGACGGGGGTCGATTTTGACGAGGTGGCGCCTGCCGTCGATCTCGGTGGTCTGGCGCGTTCGGCGCCGATCGGTCTGCCTGGGCTCAGCGAGTCCGAAACGGTGCGCCACTATACGCGCCTGTCGCGCCAAAATTATGCGATCGACCTCGGCCTGTTTCCGCTCGGGTCCTGCACGATGAAGCATAACCCGCGCCTCAACGAAAAAGTCGCGCGGATGCCCGGTTTCGCCGACGTCCATCCGCTTCAGCCGCAGGAGACGGTGCAGGGCGCCTATGCGGTGATCCACGAACTCGCCGAATGGCTGATCAAGCTGACCGGAATGTATGGCGTCGCGATGTCGCCCAAGGCGGGCGCGCATGGCGAGTTGTGCGGTATCCTGTGCATCAAGGCCGCGCTCGAGGCGCGCGGCGAGGATCGGCGCGTGCTGCTGGTCCCCGAAAGCGCGCACGGCACCAACCCCGCGACCGCGGCCTTCGCAGGCTTCACCGTCGAGGATATTCCGGCGACCGCCGAGGGCCGTGTCGACCTCGCCGCGCTGAAGGCGCGCCTCGGTCCCGACGTCGCTGGGGTGATGATTACCAATCCCAACACCTGCGGGCTGTTCGAGCGCGACATGAAGGCGATATCGGACGCGGTTCATGCTGCCGGCGGCTACGTCTATTGCGACGGCGCGAATTTCAACGCGATCGTCGGGCGCGTGCGCCCCGGCGACCTTGGCGTCGATGCGATGCATATCAATCTGCACAAGACCTTTTCGACGCCGCATGGCGGCGGCGGTCCGGGTTCGGGTCCCGTCGTGCTGTCTGAAGCGCTGGCACCCTATGGCCCGCTTCCCTTCGTCGCGCGTTATGCTGACGGTTCGTTCAAATTGATCGAGGAAGAGAGCGCGGGCGACGAGCATCCCGAAACCTTCGGACGCATGACGGCCTTTCACGGGCAAATGGGAATGTTCACACGTGCGCTGACCTATATCCTAAGTCACGGTGCCGATGGCCTGAAGCAGGTTGCCGAGGATGCGGTGCTCAACGCCAATTATATCCTGCGCAACCTCGACGATGTGCTCGACGCGCCCTTCGGCGCGTCCGGACCCTGCATGCACGAGGCGCTGTTCAGCGATAAGGGCCTTGCCGAGGGTTTCTCGACGCTCGATGTCGCCAAGGGACTGATCGACGAGGGCTATCATCCGATGACGGTCTATTTCCCGCTGGTCGTCCACGGCGCGATGCTGGTCGAGCCGACCGAGACCGAAAGCAAGGCGGTGCTCGACCAGTTCATCGGTGCGCTGCGCAGCATCGCGCTGCGGGCCAAGAACGGCGACCCCGCGCTGAAGACCGCGCCGCATTTCGCGCCTCGCGCGCGCCTTGACGAGACGTTGGCGGCGCGCAAGCCCGTGCTGGCGTGGAGCGAGCCGGAGGTGGCGCCCGGCGCGCCCTCGCTGAGCGAAATCGGCGGCAGTTGACCGAAGGCGCAGAGCCGACGCCGAAACGGACGGGCGCCGGCTGCCTGGTCGGCGGCGCGTTGTTCGCGGTCGTGTTTGCCGCCGTCTGGATCGCCGCGATCACGCTCTACGGCCTGATCGTCGAGCAGTGGGAGCTGGTCCGCGTCCGCCGCGAGTTCAGCTATGACTGGGTATTTCTCTATGCGCCGCTGATCGCGGCCGGCCTGGGCCTGGTCGCCGCCTTTTTGGCGACGCGGCGGTTGCCGGCAGCACGGATGACCTTGTTGATCGTTACCGTCGGCCTTATCGCGCTGTTCGGCGGTATCATGCTCTTCGGACTCGGCGGGCTGATCTAGAATCGAGGGAAGGGGGGCATATGAGCTGGAACACTGTCTATCTGCTGGCCAATTACTGGGCGTTCGCCAGCTGGGCCCTGCTTGCCTTTGCTCCGCGCAGCCCGCGCATCCTGTCCTTCATCATGTATGCCGGCGTGTTCTTGCTCTGCCTGCTCTACCTCGTGCTGATCGTCGGCTTTCTTTCGGGCGGAATCAACACGGGCGGAACGGGCGGCGGCGACTTTTCCTCGATCACGGGCGTGATGAAACTATTCGATACCCCCGGGGGGGTGGTTTTGGGGTGGGTGCATTATTTGTCGTTCGACCTGTTCGTCGGCATGTGGATCGCGCGCGATGCCGATGCCAAGGGCTTTAGCCGCGTCGTCCAATTCCCGTTTCTTTTCCTCACCTTGATGGTCGGCCCCGTCGGCCTGTTCCTGTGGCTGGTCGTCCGCGAGCGCCGCGCCCGCGCGCAAGCCAAAACGAAATGAGCGCGAAATGACGCCAAATGTCGCGCAATATGCGATCCCCGGAACGATCATCCTGGTCGTCCTGTTCTTTCGCCTGCGGTCGGTCGGCCGCGCGCGCAAGCTGCGGCTGGAGCGGCTGTGGATCCTGCCCGTGCTCTACGCGGCGATCGTCGCGCTGGTCTTTCGCAGCGCGCCGCCGCACGGCCTGACGTGGCTGTGGTGCCTGCTCGCGCTCGGCGTCGGCGCCGGGCTCGGCTGGTGGCGCGGCAAGCTGATGCACGTCGCGGTCGACCCCGACACGCACGAGCTGAGCCAGACGGTGTCGCCCGCCGCGCTGCTGTTCATCGTCGCGCTGATCGCGATCCGCAGCGGCTCGCGCGCACTGGCGGTACAGATGGCGGGGCCGGGGCACGGCGGGCTGATGGCGGCGACCGACATCCTCATGGCCTTTGCCCTGGGCTTCATCGCCTTTCAGCGGATCGAGATCTTCATCCGCGCGCGGCGGATGCTCGCCGAGGCCCGCGCGCTGCGGCGATGACGACGCCGATGACGCCACGATGACCACGCCGTGGACCGCAGGCGAGGGCGGAGCGGAGGCCAAGCGCCACGCCCCCGCAACCTTGCGCAACCGCGACGCGATCGCCGCGGTGCTGGCGGACTGGCTGCCGGCGTCGGGAACGGTGGTCGAGGTCGCGAGCGGATCGGGCGAGCATGTCGTCCATTTCGCCGCACGCTTTCCCGCGCTCGACTGGCAGCCGAGCGACCCCGATCCCGCCGCGCTGACCTCGATCGCCGCCTGGTGCGCCGAGGCGGGGCCGGCCAATATCGCCCCGCCGCTGATGCTCGACGCGGCGGCGCCCGCCTGGCCGATCGCCCGCGCCGACGCGCTGCTGTGCATCAACATGGTGCATATCAGCCCGTGGGCGGCGACGCTGGGACTGTTCGCGGGCGCGGTACGCCATATGCCGCGCGGCGCGCCGCTGATCCTCTACGGCCCCTATTTCGAGCGCGACGTGCCGACCGCCGAGAGCAACCTGGCCTTCGACGCGAGCCTGCGCGCACGCAATTCCGAATGGGGCCTGCGCGATACCGAGGCGGTCACGGCGGCCGCGGCACAGGCCGGACTGGCGTTCGCCGAGCGCCGCGCGATGCCCGCGAACAATCTGATGCTGCTGTTCCGCACCATCGACTGACAATCGTGTCAGGTGGGACGATCGCGCCTTTACCTCGGCGCACCAGCCGCTAGCCTTGCCGAAACGCGCTGAAAGACGCGATTCGAGGAGAGTGTAGCGATGCCCGCCGATGTTTCGGAGCTTTTCACGTTCGACGAATTCATTGCCCATTGGGCAAAGGACCGGCCCGGCCGCCTCGCGATGCGCGAAGAGGACCGGACGTTCACCTATGGCGAGCTGGAAGAGCGCACCGCGCGCGTCGCCAGCGCGCTGATCGCGGCGGGATTGCAGAAGGGCGACCGCATCGCCTGGATCGGCAAGAACAGCGACCTGTATTTCACGCTGTTCTTTGGCGCCGCGCGCGCGGGCGTCGTGATGGCGCCGATCGGCTGGCGCCTGTCGCCGACCGAATGGGCGTATATCGTCAACGATACCAAGGCGCGGATCGTCTTTACCGGCCCGGGTTTCGACGCCGTGCCCGATCAGCTCGCGGGCAAGCTGGAGCATGATCCGCGTATCATCGGCGCCGACGCGGCGCGCGCGCTGATCGACAGCACGCCGCGCGCGCCCTTCGTCCCGTCGGGCGACGATGACGCGGTGCTGCAGCTTTATACGTCGGGCACGACGGGCAATCCGAAGGGGGCGGTGCTTTCGAACCGCAACCTGTTCGCGCTGCGCAAGCATTCGAACGAAGCCGACATGCCCTATACCAAGTGGGAGGATGACGAGGCGGTGCTGGTCGCGATGCCGTGCGCGCATATCGGCGGCACCGGGCTGGGCATCATGGCGCTCGCCGCCGGGCTGCCGGGGGTGATCCTGGCCGAATTCAACCCCGACGGCGTGTTCGACGCGGTCGAGCATCATGGCGTGACGCGCTTTTTCATCGTGCCCGCCGCGCTGCAGATGCTGCTGCTCCATCCGCGCTGCGCCAGCGTCGATTACAGCCGCCTGAAATATATCCTCTATGGCGCCGCGCCGATCCCGCTGGAGCTGCTGCGCCAGTGCATCAAGATGTTCGGCGCGCAGTTCATCCAGGCCTATGGGATGACCGAGACGACGGGCACGATCTGCATGCTGCCGCCCGAGGATCATGATCCGGAGGGGAATGCGCGGATGCGATCGGCGGGCAAGGCGCTGCCCGGGGTCGAGATCGTCATCCTGGGCCCCGACGGCGACGCGGTCCCGACGGGCGAGGTGGGCGAGGTCGTGACGCGATCGTCGAACAATATGCTGGGGTATTGGAACCTGCCCGACGCGACCGCAAAGACGATGACGGGCGGCGGCTGGATCCACACCGGCGATGCCGGCTATCTGGACCAGGACGGCTATCTGTTCATCCACGACCGGATGAAGGACATGATCATTTCGGGCGGCGAGAATGTCTATCCGGCCGAGGTCGAAAGCGCGATCTTTGGCCATCCCGCGGTGCAGGAGGTGGCGGTGATCGGCATCCCCGACCAGAAATGGGGCGAGACGGTGAAGGCGGTCGTCGTCGCGAAGCCGGGGATGAGCGTCGAGGAAGCCGACATCATCGCCTGGGCCCGCGAACGCATCGCCCCCTTCAAGGCGCCGCGCAGCGTCGACGTGATCGAAGCCCTGCCGCGCAACGCCAGCGGCAAGATCCTGCGCAAGGACCTGCGCGCGCCCTATTGGGAGGGGTATGAGCGGATGGTGAATTGACGGGGCGGACAGGGCTTTCCTGTCGCGCTTGCGCGGGGGCATAATCCCTCCCAGTGGCGCAGCCATGGGGAGGTGGCGGTGCGCAGCGCTGACGGAGGGGGCTGTAGCGCGATGGCGCTGCTCCTCCATGCCTTCGGCGGTCCCCCTCCTTTATCGCTGCGCGACAGGGAGGATTGCCGCTTCGTCACCCCGGACTTGATCCGGGGTCCATGCTTCGGCCGTTGTTATGGATCCCGGATCAAGTCCGGGATGACGAAGGTGGGGGAAGCGAGGTCGGTTTGCGACCGATTGCGGACACTCGTGGCTGATGTATGCTGCAAACATGAGATCGTTAGTCTGCTCCATCGTTGCGGTTCTCGCGGGGTGCGGTATCACTACCGCACCGCTGCCACCCCAAGCGAGCGAAGCTGAAAACGCCGGGATGAAACTTGCGGCGGTGGAATGGGATGCGGCTTGGAAGGGGCGATGCTCAAGGCACAGACTCGATTGGTTTGCGCCTAGTTCCGAGTCTGATCTTATTGATGATTTTGCGCAGACGCTCGATTCCGGCGCGCGGTCAAAATATGATCAGTTCAATAATATTCCCAAGTTCTGCGGGACCGGCGAGCGCTGGGGTCAGTCGTGCGACGTCAATGTGAAGCGACTTGCGTTATATGAAACGGGCAAGCTCGTTGACTTCGCAAAGTTCGCTTGCGTCAGAGTGGCTTGCACGGAAGAATCGGTTTGCGGTGCGCCTTAGACCGACGTCCGCTCCCCACCCCAATGCTGTCGGATCGTCAGCAGCTTGTCGCGACACCCTCCGAGATCCCCGGCGAAGGCCGGGGTCCAGGGTGTTGGAAAGCCAGCGCTGCGTGGTTCCGCTCTGGGCCCCGGCCTTCGCCGGGAACACAGGGGGGCACAAGGATGGCGAAGGCTAAAGCGGGAAGGGTCAGGGCGCCCGGCGCCGACGGGCCTAAACCTTTTGTCGTTCGCGGGCGCGTTTGAAGGCTTCGCGGGTGGTGCAGCGGGTCAGCCAGGCCTTGGTCGCGTCGCCCAGGACGTCGCTGGCGCCCAGGGTCGTCGCCAGGAATGCGGCGTAGCCGATCGCGATGTCGGCGGTGGTGAAGCGGTCCGCGACCAGCCATTCGCGGCCGTCGGCCAGCGCCGCCTCGATGCTGCGCGCGCGGCCGCCGAAGAAGGCCTTATAGTCGTCGACCGCCTGTGCCAGGCGTCGCTCCTGGGGCTCGACGCGGGTGTAGCGGATCATGATCGCCAGCGGAAAGGTCAGCGTCGCGTCGCTGCGGTGCAGCCAGTTGCGCCAGTCCCAATAATCGGGCTCGTCGCGGCGCAGTTCGAGCGGCGTCCCCTCTGCAATGCGTTCGCAGATCGCGGCGGATTCGGTCATCAGGCGGCCGTTCTCGACCCAGCCGGGGATCGTCATCAGCGGATTGACCGCGCGATAGTCGGGCTCGAACGCGCGCGGCGGGAATTTCAGGACGCGCAGGTCGACGTCCAGCCCGGCCTCCTCGACCGCCCACAGGCAGCGGAGCGATCGCGCGTCGGCGCAATGATAGAGGATCGGCAAGGTCATGCGGTGACTTCCTTTGGACGGTCGATATGGCGGCGATGCTCGCGCCAGGCGATGAACAGGCCGCTCGCGACGATCAGCGGCGCGCCGATCCAGGTCGTCTCGGCCGGGAGGGTGCCGAAGAACCACCAGCCGCACGCGATCGACCAGAGCAGGCTGGAATAATCCATCGGGATCACGACCGCGACTGGCGCCAGTCGTAGGGCGCCGGTCAGCGACATCTGCACGATCGCCCCCAGAAAGCCGAGGCCGATCAGCAGCAGCCATTCGTGCGGGCTGTGCGGGGTAAAGACGAAGGGCAGGGCGATGCCGAGCGGGATCATCGACAGCAGGCTGAACCAGAAGACGATCGTCGCGGCATTTTCGGTGCGGCCGAGGTCGCGCACCGCGATGGTGATGAGCGCGGTCATGATCGCGCCGGCGAGCGCGATGAGCACGCCGAGCCCGTGCGTGCCGCCGAACCCGCCCGCAAAGCTTGCGAAGGGGTCGAGCACGACGAGCACGCCGACGAAGCCGACGATCACCGCGCTCCACCGCTGCCATCCCGCGACCTCGCCGAGCAGGATCGCGGCAAAGATCACCGCGAATATGGGGACCGAGAGGCTGATCGTCGTCGCCTCCGCCATCGGCAGCAGGATCATCGCGGCGAAGTTGCAGAACATCCCCGCGAGGCCCATCAGCATCCGCCGCGCGTGCGCGCCGATGCGCTGCGTCCGCAGCGACCCCAGGCCGTCGGTCGCCAGGACCCAGGTCAGCAGGAAGGGGATGACCAGCGCCTGGCGCCAGAACAGGCTTTCGAGGATGTGGATGCCGGCCTTGTCGATATATTTGACCAGGACGAACATGACCGACAGGCTGATCATCGCGAGCAGGCGCAGCGCGATACCGCCGAGATAATGCTGCGGCGGACCTGAAGGGGAAGCATCGGTCATGCCCGTTCGCGCATATCAGGCGGTCCCCGATAGGCAAGCCATCATCCCCGTCGATCCCACTTGCCCCCGCCGGGCAATCCGGCTAGTGGCGCACTCCGGCCTAGGGGTATAGCTCAGCTGGTAGAGCATCGGTCTCCAAAACCGAGGGTCGCGGGTTCGAATCCTGCTGCCCCTGCCATTGTTTCAATGGTTCGGCCGGATATTCGAGGGGTAGAGCGCCGCGCTCCCCCTCGGCATAGTTTCCCGATCATCACCCGATGGACGTCGCAGGCGAATGGCGGACGGCGCCGAATCGGTTTGCCGAATATGCGATGGCCCGCCGCGGCGGGGTGCCGGGGCGGGCCATCGGGTGATGCCGGTGGGTGATTCAGGCCGGCGCGCGGGTCAGAGCGCGCCGCCGCCGAGCTTGTAGGTGAGCTGCAGGAACACGCTGCGGCCGATGCTGTCGAACCAGCTGGTGTTGTAATAGGGATAGCTGGACCAGGTCGGGTCCTTCACCGGCATCTTGTCGAACAGGTTGCGGATCGTCAGCGAGCCGCGGAAATGGTCGGTGAAGTCGTACTGCATCGTCGCGTTGAACAGGTAGCTGGCCTTGATGAACGCGTCCTCGTCATAGTTGGGCAGCTTGCCGAGGCGGGTGCCCGACAGGGTGAACTGCAGACCCTCGTTCGCCCAGCTGATGCTGCCGCTCGATTTGTCGCGCGGCAGGTAATAGCCGCTGTCGACCGCCAGCTTGTCGATGATCGGGTCGCCCGGATACTGCTGGAAGCTGTGCTTGAACACATGGCTGTGGCTGGCCGACAGGGTGAAGGTGCCGAAGTCGGTCGGCAGGCTGCCGCGGAAGGCGACGTCGATGCCGCTGGTCCGTTCGCGCGCGATGTTGATCGGGTTGACGCGGATCGACGAAATCTGCCCCGCGAAGCCGCCGCTGGTGAAGCGCGAGATGCGGGCGAGCGCGTCGCGGCACGTCGGCGAATTGGGGTCGAGCGCGGTCGGGCCGCCGGGCGTCGTCGGACGGCAATCGGCTTCGGCGCGCGCCAGCGTGTCGATGCTGAGGTCATTGACCTGGTTGTCGAGCCGGACGTTGAAATAGTCGACCGAGACATGCAGGCGGCTGGACGGCGCGAAGACGATGCCCGCGGTCAGCGTCTTGCCCGTTTCGGCCTTCAGGTCGCGGTTGCCGGTGCGGTTCACGACGACGCCGGTGCCCGAATAGGTGCAATCGCCGATATCCTCATCGGGCTCTTCGACCCCGCAGAGATAATAATCGTCGACGCTGCTCTGGACGTTGCCGGGGCCGGTGAAGACATAGTGGAGGTCGGGCGCGCGGAACGCGGTGCCATAGGCGGCGCGGAACAGCAGGCTGTTCGTCGGGCGGACTTCGAGGCCGCCGTTATAGGTGAACTTGCCGAGGTTCCGGCCGGCAAAGCCGAAGCGGTCGTAGCGGCCCGCGCCGGTCACCGTCACGAAATCGAGCACCGGCACGCGAAGCTCGCCGCCGATCGCGGCATGGCTGCGCTTGCCGACGCCGTCGCTGTCGCGCCAGCTGTAGTAATAGTCGGTGAGCGCGAGCGGGTCGGGGCGCAGGTTGTAGCCCTGCTTGCCATATTCGACGACCGCGGCGAAGCCGACGGGCCCGGCGGGAAGCTGGAACAGGTCGCCGTTGGTCAGCGTCGCCTGCAGATTGTTCGTCCAGCTGTAGGGGCGATAGACGGTGTCGGCCGAGATGCTGTCATATTCGGCGCGCGTCAGCGCGGTGTAGAGGCGCGCCGGGTTGGCGTTGTAGATCGGATAGCCGCTGTCGTCGTCGAACCCGATCTGCGGGCCGAGGAACAGCGCCTGCGCCTTGCTGTTGACGATCTGCGGCCAGCGGACGACCGACTGGTAGCGGCTGTAGTTGAACGACAGTTCGTAGTTCCAGCTCTTGCCGAAATCGCCGCGGATGCCGGGGGTGATGCTGTAGGTCGTCTGCTTGATGCGCTGCATCTCGAACCCGCCGGTTTCCTCCGGCGTGAACTGGCGCGACCAATCCTCGAGCTGATCGGTGAAGGCGTTGTAGAAATAATTGTCCGAACTGCTCGACGATTGTTCGAAGGCCCAGCTCGTGACGTCGTACATCAGGCGGACCTTGCTGATCCCGAACTGGAAGTCGGTGAACAGCTTGGCATTGTCCGACAGCTCGTACGACATGGTGCCGAAGCTGTTGAAGCCCTTGCGGCCCGAAATGATCGTCCCATAGGCGATCGATTCCTGGCTGCCGCAGAAGTCGCCATAGCGCGGGCGGTTGTACTGGCGCACGGTGCCGCGGTTCAGGCCCGACAGCGCGTCGCACGCGCCCGCGGGCGGCGTGATATAGTCGACATTCTCGTCGATGCGCAGGAAGGTGCGGCGCGCGAGCGTGTTGACGGGATTGTCGAGCGTGCTGTCCTGGATCTCGCGGTCATAGGCCCAGAGCGGACGCTGATCGAGATATTCGACCCCGCCCGCGATGTTGAAGCGGCCCGACGACCAGCCGCCGGTCGCGGTGAAGCGGTGCGACATGCCGCCGCCATGTTCGGTGCGGCCGTGGCGATAGTCGAGCGTGATGCCGTCGAGCTTTTCCTTCATCTTGAAGTTGATGACGCCCGCGATCGCGTCCGAACCATAGATGGCCGAACCGGCGCCGCTGAGGATTTCGACCTTGTCGATCAGGCTGACGGGGATGTTCGAGATGTCGGTGAAGTTGCTGCGGCCGATATAGGGCAGCGGGAAGTCGGCGATGCGGCGGCCGTTGACCAGCACCAGCGTGTGATTGGGGCCGAGGCCGCGCAGGTCGACCTGTTGCGCACCGGGGGTGAAGTCCGCGCTGCTGCCCGACTGCGGGCTTTGCGTTTCGCCGCTGTTCTGGGTCATTGCCGCGAGCAGTTCGGGGACGCTGGTGTAGCCGTTGGCGCGGATCGTGTCGGAATCGATGACGGTAACCGGCGAGGGGCCCTGGTCGCGGATGGTCGGAATGCGCGATCCGGTGACGATGATTTCCGGGCTTTCGCCTTCCGCCGCCGCATCCTGTGCAAAGGCCGGCGCGGCCAGTGCGGGGACGCACACGCCGATCGCCAGCAGGACACGCACAGACCGCTTACCCAAATTCGCCATGTTACAACCCCTTATGTTGCCCCGCGCGAATCGATATCGCGCGCCCTGAGTTTATATGTTTCGTTCATCCCACCAGAAACCGTCGATAATTTCAATCAATATGACAGATTCAGGAATCATATTGTCTTTCCCTGCCTACATTATGTAACGTCGCCGCTTGTCCGTTCGAGGGGATAGGGTCGATGCTGCGTTCGCTGGTCAGAACATGTCTGTTGCCGTTGCTGGCGGCGCTGGGGCTATCGATGGCGCCCGCATACGCGAAGGAAGCGAAGGAGCAACCCTACGAACATTATGTGTTCGGCAAGCTCGACACGCCGACGCCCGGGCGGGTGTCGGGCGGGCTGCTGCTGATGGGCGGCGGCGACCGCAACATCGATGCCATGAAATGGTTCTTCGGCAAGGCCGGAAACGGTCATATCGTCGTGATCAGCGCATCCTATGGCAAGGAAATCGGCCAGGAATTCTACCACGACATCGGCGGCATCCAGTCGACCGAGATATTCGTCTTTCACGCGCGCTCGCAATCGACGAACAAGAAGATCCTCGACCGGCTGCGCAAGGCCGACGGCATCTTCATCGCGGGCGGCGACCAGGCGCGCTATGTCCGTTACTGGCGCGGCACGCCGGTCGGCGACATATTGAACGCGCATGTCGCGGCGGGCAAACCGCTGGCCGGGACGAGCGCGGGCCTGGCGATCCAGGGCGAGAAACTTTACGGCGCGATGGACGACGGCAGCATCCGCAGCCCCGAGGCGCTGGCCGATCCGCTGGGCCCGGCGAACACGATCGAGGGCGACTTCCTGCACTTTTCGCTGTTGAAGGGCATCGTCACCGACACGCATTTCAAGGAACGCGACCGGTTGGGCCGGCTGTTCGCCTTCGTCGCCAAGGCGCAGGTCGGACGCGGGAACGACGAGCCCGCGATGATCGGCCTGGGCGTCGACGAGAGCGCGGCGCTGGCGGTCGAGCCCGACGGGACCGGACGCATCTATGCGACCGCGCCCGACGGCTATGCCTGGGTGGTCGACGGCGCGGGGCTGCGCAATGTCGCGGCCGGACGCCCGCTCGACGCACCGCGCGTCAAGGTGACGGGGGTCGGCCCCGGATCGGTGGTCCACCTGCCATCGGGCCGCGTCGACAATCCGGTGTTCGAGCGGTCCTATGCCGCACGTGCGGGCGAGGTGGTCGAGGTGCCGCGCTGGTCGCTGGCGATCCACGGCGGCGCGGGCGTCATCGAACGCGGCAATCTGTCGCCCGAGAAGGAAGCGGCGTATCGCGCCGGGCTGGACGACGCGCTGCGCGCGGGCAGCGCGGTTCTGGACCGCGGCGGTCCGGCGCTCGACGCGGTGGCGGCGGCGGTCCGCGTGCTCGAGGACAATCCGCTGTTCAACGCGGGGCGCGGCGCGGTTTTCACCGCCGAGGGCAAGAATGAACTCGATGCCGCGATCATGGACGGCAAGACGCAGAAGGCCGGTGCCGTCGCGGGCGTCACGCGTACGCGGCATCCGGTCGACCTGGCGCGCGCCGTCATGGACAAGAGCCGCCATGTGATGCTGGTCGGCGCGGGCGCCGATCGCTTCTCGGTCGAGCAGGGCCTCGAACAGGTCGAGCCCGGCTGGTTCCGGACCGAAGAACGCTGGCAGCAATTGGAGGCCTGGCGCAAGAAGCAGGCGGCGGCGGTCGACCGGACGCATCTGTTCGGCACCGTCGGCGCGGTCGCGATCGACGCCGACGGCAATCTGGCCGCCGCAACCTCGACCGGCGGGATGACGGGCAAGCGCTGGGGCCGCGTCGGCGATTCGCCGATCATCGGCGCCGGCACCTATGCCAAGAACGGCCAGTGCGCGGTGTCGGCGACGGGATCGGGCGAGTATTTCATCCGCGAAAGCGCGGCGCGCCAAGTGTGCGATCGTGTCGCCTGGAACGGGCAGAGCCTGGCGGACGCCGCCGAGGCCACGATCCTGGCGGTCGGCGCGATCGGCGGCGACGGCGGCCTGATCGCGATGGGCCCCGACGGGCGGCCCGCCTTTGCCATCAACGACCTGGGCATGTATCGTGCCCGGATGACGGCCGGGGGAGCGCCTCAGACAGCGATTTTCGCTGACGAGAAATGGGCGGATTGATGCCGAACGGCGGCGTCAATCTCGACGACGTCGACGAACGCCTGCTCACGCTGCTGCGCGACGATGCACGGCAGACGATCGCGCAGCTTGCCAAGGAACTCGGCATCTCGCGCGGTCAGATCTATTCGCGTCTCGCGCGGCTGGAGGAGGACAAGGTCGTCGCCGGTTATACCGTGCGGCTTGGCCGTGCCTTTTCGGCCAGCCGCGTCCGCGCACACATGATGATCAAGACGCTGCCGCGTTTTCACCGCGAGGTCGAACAGGCGCTGGCGGTGCTGCCGCAGGTGCAGGCGATCCACGCGATCAGCGGCGAATATGACATCATCGCGATGCTGGAGGCCGAGGACGGGGTTCAGCTGAACGAGCTGATCGACGATGTCGGCCTGCTCGACGGGGTCGAACGGACGACGACGTCGGTGATATTGGCGACCAAGATCGAGCGCTGACGCAGGCGCGCGGGTTCAGCGCCGCTGCTGCTCGGTCGTGCGCGCCCATTCGGCGAGGCGGCCCTGTTGCTTGATCGTCTTCAGACAGACGACGGTCGCCAGCCGGTGCACGCCGGGCAGTTTCGACAGGTCGTGGCGCAGCAGTTCGTCGAGATGATCGACCGACCGCGCGAACACCTTCAGCATATAGTCGCTGTCGCCCGCGGTCGTGTGGCATTCGACGACGGCGGGGTGCGCCATCACCGCCGCCTCGAATTCGGCATGCGCGTCGAGGTTGATGCGAACCTCGACGAAGCTTTGCACGTCCAGTCCCAGCGCCGACGGGTCGAGGCAGGCCGCATAGCCGCGGATGACGCCCGCCTCCTCCAGGTTGCGCACGCGCGACCAGCAGGGCGATTTCGACAGCCCGACGGTCTCACCCAATTCGGCGAAGGATTGGCGCCCATCCTCTTCGAGCGCGGCGACGATTTTCCAGTCCAGTCTGTCCATGGGTCTGCCTTGATTGGTGACGCGGCGCGTTACTTGAAGTCGGGTTGCAAGTCGGGGTGCGCGGCGGCGAAGGCGGGCAGCGCGCGGGCGGCGTCGGCGGCGGCAAGGACGCGCGGGAAGGCCGACAGGTCGACGTTGTAGCGTTCGGCATTATAGACCTGCGGCACCAGATAGCAGTCGGCGAGCGTCGGGCTGTCGCCAAAGGCGAAGCGTCCGCCGACGCGCCCGATGATCTGGTCCAGCGCGCCGAAACCCTGACCGACCCAGTGCGCGATCCATTCCTTTACCTGCGCATTGCTGGCGTCGAACTGGCTGCGCAGCCGATTGAGGACGCGCAGATTGTTGAGCGGGTGGATGTCGCACCCGACCAGCGCGGCGATGGCGCGGACCGTCGCCGCGTCTTCGGGCGACGAGGGCAGCAGCGACGGGTCGGGCCATCGCGCCTCGATCCATTCGAGGATCGCGGGGCTTTCGATCAATATGCCGCCGTCATGCTCGATCGCGGGGACCAGCCCGTGCGGCGCGATCGCCAGATAGGCGGGGTCGCGCTGTTCGTCGGCGCGCAGGTCGTGCGGCACCGACGTATAGGTCACGCCCTTCAGCGCCAGCGCGATGCGGACGCGATAGGCGGCGCTCGACCGCCAATAGCCGTGCAAGATGATGTTGCTCATGGGACCTCCTGGCATCGCCCGCCGGCGTTTCGCGGCGATTCGTTCGGGCATATTATTGCATGGATTTTCGGACGGCTGAAAGGACATCGTTCTTCATAATAGGAATTATGGAAAACATTTGTCGTTCATGCGCGGTTGGCGGCGGTAAATTGCGGACAATGTTCGCGCCGAACGAAACTATCCTTCGCTTAGCCTGGGAGACTGCGTTGGCCGCCAAACATATCTTTGATACGCCGCCCGAGGGCGTGGCGGCGGACTGGACGATGCCGCAGGACTGGCAGGCGTTCACGGCGGAGCAGCACCGCACCTGGCGGACGCTGTTCGACCAGCAATCGGCTGCGCTCGACGGTTATGCCTGTGCCGATTTTCTGCGCGGCCTCGACATCCTCCGCTCGCTGCAGCCCGGGGTTCCCGACTTTGCGGAACTGAACCGGCATCTGAAGCCCGCCACGGGGTGGGAGGTCGTCGCGGTTCCCGGCTGGATTCCGAACCAGCCCTTTTTCGAGCATCTGTCGAACCGCCGTTTCCCGGCCGCCAACTTCCTGCGCCCGCCCGAACAGATCGGTTACAGCGAGGAACCGGATATGTTTCACGACATATTCGGCCATGTCCCGATGCTCGCCAATCCGGCCTTTTCCGACTTTCTGGTCGCCTATGGGCAGGCGGGGCTGCGCGCCGAGCGGCTGGGCGCGTCGGACTTTCTGGGGCGGCTGTGGCTTTATACGGTCGAGTTCGGGCTGGTCGTCGAACAGGGCGAGCTGCGCGCCTTCGGCGGCGGGCTTCTGTCGAGCTATGCCGAGACGCTGGCCGCGCTGACGTCGCCCGAGCCGCGCCGCATCTGGCTGGACATCGAGCGCGTGATGCGGACCAAATATAATTTCGACGAGTTCCAGCGCATCTATTTCGTCGTCGCCGGCTTCGAAGAGTTGCTGCGCGCGACCGAGGAGACCGATTTCGCCGCCGTTTACAAAAGGATCGCCGGCGAAGCGGCGCTGGAGCCCGGGGATGCTTTCGCCGGGGATTCGCCCTATGACGGTGGTCTGCAGCCGGTCCGTCCGCGGCCGGCCTTCATGACCCAGGAGACACGGGGATGATCCGGCAGAGCAAGGAAGACGGCACCGACATCTTCGAGACCGAGATCGATGGTGAGACGATCCAGTGGGACAATGGGCTGACCTATGCCCGCCACCTGCAGACGCAGCAGCTTCTTTCGGCGCAGGTGCCGGTGTCGGACAAGCCCGACGAGATGCTGTTCATCATCATGCACCAGACGATGGAGCTGTGGCTGAAGCTGGTGCTGCACGAGGCGCGGCTGGTGGTCGAGGCGATCCGCGCCGACCGGCTGGAACTGGCGGGCAAGGGGCTCGACCGGATCGCGACGATCCAGCGGCACATGATCCATAGCTGGGAAGTGCTGGCGACGCTGACCCCGCACGACTTCCTGACCTTTCGCGGGTTCCTGCGCCGGGCGTCGGGGTTTCAGTCGCAGCAATATCGCGAGCTCGAATATCTGCTGGGCAACAAGCGCGAGGACATGATGATCGTCCACCGCGACGATCCCGCCGCGACCGCGCGGTTGCGCGCGACGTTCGAGGCGCCGTCGCTGTACGACGAACTGTTGCGGCTGCTCGCGCGGCGCGGGTTCGACATCCCCGCCGACCGGCTCGATCGCGACTGGACGCGGCCGTATGAAGCGTCGGAGGCGGTCGAGCAGGCGTGGCTGCGCATCTATACCGATGTCGAGCGTCACTGGGACCTCTACACGCTCGCCGAAAAGATCACCGCGCTCGAATATTATTTCCAGGAATGGCGCTTCAAGCACATGAAGACCGTCTCGCGCGTCATCGGCCACAAGCCGGGGACCGGGGGATCGTCGGGCGTCAACTATCTGGTCAAGGCGCTGAGCCTCAGCTTCTTTCCCGAACTCTGGTCGATGCGCACCGAAATGACGGCGCCGCGCGAAGGCGGCGATTATGGCGCGGCGGCCGGGGGGACGGAGGCATGACGCGGATCTGGGACATCTCGCAGCCGCTGCACGCCGCGGTGCCGGTGTGGCCGGGCGAGCCCGCCTTTGCGCTGCACAGCCATGCGGTGATCGGCGACGGCTGCCCGGTCAATGTCGGCGGCATGTTCACCCCGCTGCACGCGGGCACTCACGGCGACGCGCCGCTTCACTACGCCAATGATGGCGCTTCGTCCGCCGACTGCGACCTGGACCCGTATATCGGGCCGTGCGTGCTGATCGACGTGCGCCATGCGCGGGGGCGGGTCGAGGTTGACGATATCGACTGGGAGGCGATCGACGGCGCCGCGCGCGTGCTGCTGCGCACCTATGACCGGTTTCCGCACCAGGCGTGGGATTCCGATTTCACCGCGATCGCCAGCGACGTGATCGCGCGGCTGGGAGCGGCGGGCGTGCGGCTGATCGGCACCGATGCGGCGTCGCTCGACCCCGAACAGTCGAAGACGCTCGACGCGCATCAGGCGGTGAAGGCGGCCGACATGCGGATATTGGAGGGGCTCGTCCTCGATGACGTCGCGCCGGGCCGGTACGAACTGATAGCGCTGCCGCTGCGCATCGTCGGCGCCGACGCCAGCCCGGTCCGCGCCATATTGAGGGAGCTGCCATGACCGTGACGAGCCTTGCCGCCGACCTGTCCGAGCTGGACCGGGCCGACCCGCTCGCGCGGTTTCGTGACCGCTTTCACCTGCGCGACGGGCTGATCTATCTCGACGGCAATTCGCTGGGCGCGCTGCCCCGTGCGACGGCGGCGCGGTTGCAGCAGGTGATCGCCGACGAATGGGGCGAGGGCCTGATCACCTCGTGGCTGGGCGCCGAATGGTCGACCGCGCCGCAGCGGATCGGCGACAAGATCGCCCGCCTGCTCGGCGCCGATCCGGGCGAGATCGTCGCGACCGATTCGACGTCGGTGAACATCTTCAAGGCGCTGACCGCGGCGCTGTCGCTGCGGCCCGGACGGTCGAAAATCCTGTCGGAAAAGACGAACTTCCCGACCGACGTTTACATGATGCAGGGGATCGAGGCGTTTTCGGGCGGCCGCGTGAAGGCGGTGGCGGTCGACCCCGCCGCGGTGCTCGACGCGCTGGACGACGATGTCGCGGTGCTGCTGCTGACGCAGGTGCATTACAAGTCGGGCCGCGTCCGCGACATGGCGGAGGTCACGCGGCGGGCGCATGCGGCGGGCGCGCTCGTCGTCTGGGACCTCAGCCACAGCGCCGGCGCGATCGAGGTCGACCTGAACGGCGCGCAGGCCGATTTCGCGATCGGCTGCGGCTATAAATTCCTGAACGGCGGGCCGGGCGCTCCGGCCTATCTGTTCGCCGCCGCCCGGCATCAGGCGGCGACCCCGGTGCTGTCGGGATGGTTCGGCCACGCGCGCCCCTTTTCGTTCGAGGATGATTACGACCCCGCCGCCGGGATCACGCGCTTTCTGTGCGGAACGCCGCCGGTGCTGGGCCTTGCCGCGCTGGAAGCGGGGGTCGACCTGTTGCTGGAGGCCGACATGGGCGAGCTGCGCCGCAAGTCGCTGCGGCTGGGCGACCTGTTCATGGAACGGATGGAGCCGCTGTGCGACCGCCATGGCTTCGAACTGGCGAGCGAGCGCGACCCGGCGCTGCGCGGAAGCCAGGTCGCCTATGCGCATCCGCAGGCGTATCAGATCGTCCAGGCGCTGAAGGAATATGACGTCGTCGCCGATTTCCGCGCGCCCGACATCCTGCGGTTCGGCCTGACGCCGCTGTATCTGCGCCACCGCGACATCGCCGAAACGGTCGAGCGGCTGGAACAGGTCTGCGCGACGCGGGCGTGGGACAAGCCGCAGTATCATCAGCGGGCGGCGGTGACATGAGCGAGACGTCCGCCCCCTTGCTGCCCCGCTCGCGGGTCGCCGCGGTGCAGGCCGCGCCGGTCTTCCTCGACCCCGCGGCGACGGTCGACAAGGCGTGCGCGCTGATCGCGGAGGCCGCGGGCAACGGCGCAAGGCTCGTCGCCTTTCCGGAGGTGTTCGTCGCGGCCTATCCCTATTGGAACTGGCTGATGACGCCGATCGAGGGCGCCGAATGGCACGAGCGGCTTTATCGCGCCTCGATCCTGGTCGACGGGCCGGAGGTTGCGGCGCTGTGCGAGGCCGCGCGCGCGCACGATTGCACCGTGGTGATCGGAATCAACGAACGCGACCCGGTCAGCGTCGGCACGCTTTATAACTGCAATCTGATCATCGGCGCCGACGGCAGCCTGCTCGGCCGGCATCGCAAGCTGGTTCCGACCTGGGCGGAAAAGCTGACCTGGGCCGGCGGCGACGGCAGCTCGATCCGCGTCTATGACACGCCGGTCGGCCCCCTGGGCACGCTGGCATGCGGCGAGAACACCAACACGCTCGCGCGCTTCGCGCTGCTGTCGCAGGGCGAGCTGGTGCATGTCGCCAATTATATCGCGCTGCCCGTCGCGCCCGCGACCTACAATATGGCGGAGGCGATCCGCATCCGCGCGACCGCGCACAGCTTTGAAGGCAAGGTCTTCACGATCGTCGCCTGCTCGACCGTCAGCGCGGAGATCATCGATGCGATGAGCGCCGACCGACCGGCGAACCGCGACCTGCTGTCGCGGCCGAACAGCGCCTTTTCGGGCGTCATCGATCCGCATGGCAACCTGATCGGCGACCCGCTGATCGACGTCGAGGGCATCGTCTATGCCGACATCGACCTTGGCGAGTGCATCCGGCCGAAGCTGATGCACGACATCATCGGCGGCTATAACCGCTTCGACATCTTCAACCTGACGGTCGACCGGACTCCCCGCGCGTCGGCCATGTTCGTCGACACGCCGCCGATGGACGACCCGAGCGAGGAGACACCGTCATGACCGACAGCCCGGCCGTCATCGACCCGCGCGACGATGTGCTGGGGCGATCGCGCGTCACCGACACGCCCGAGCTGGAGGCCTTTTACGCCGAGCTCGCCGGGCGCAACGCCGGGGCCTTCTGGAAGCGCGCCAATGCGATCGAGCCGTGGGAGCCCGAAACGCGCTATCGCCCGACGCTTTGGCGCTATGCCGACATGCGCGCGATGTGCCTGCGCGCGCTTGATCTGGTGAAGCCCGAAGAGGCGGGGCGCCGCGTCGTGACCTTGCTCAACGACAGTGACGCGGGGCGCGAGAATGTCGCGGTCTGCGGCTGGCTGTTCAGCGGGATGCAGGCGATGCGCCCCGGCGAGATCACGCCCGCGCACCGGCACACCGCCTCCGCCCACCGCTTCATCATGGAGGGGAAGGGCGCCTATACGGTCGTCGACGGCCACCATATCACGTTGGGGGCCAATGATTATGTGCTGACGCCGGGCGGTTGCTGGCACGACCATGGCGTCGTCGCCGACGGCGAGGTGTCGATCTGGCAGGACGGGCTCGACATCCCGCTGATGAACAGCCTCGAGACCAATTTCTACGCCGTCTATGATCAGCCCGCACAGACCGCCGCCTTTCCCGTCGACGACCTGCCGCGAAGCTATGGCGGCGCGGCGCTTCGCCCCGAAGGCGTGGCGGCATGGGAAAAGCCCTATTCGCCCGTCATGGTCTATCGCTGGGACGCCACGCGCGACGCGCTGCACAACCTGGCTGCCGTGTCGGACGGGTCGCCCTTCGACGGGCATATGGTGCGTTATTCGAACCCGCTGACCGGTGGCTGGGCGCTGAGGACGATGGGCGCGCATATGCAGATGCTGCCGGGGGGCTTTCGCGGGAAGGCGCATCGGCACACCGGCAATGTCGTCTATAATGTCGCGGGCGGTCGTGGTTATTCGATCATCGGCGGCGAGCGGTTCGACTGGGAAACGCACGACATTTTCTGCGTCCCCGCCTGGATGTGGCACGAGCATGTCAATCTGGAGCCCGCCGGCGAGGCCTTTCTTTTCTCGTTCAACGATTTCCCCGTGATGGAGGCGCTCGGCGTCCGGATCGAGGAACCCTATCCCGACAATGGCGGCCACCAGCCCGCCTGATTTTCCAGACAGACAGGACAGACAATGCGCTTCGTCACCTATCGCACGGTCGAGACCGAACCGCGGCTCGGCCTTCTCCACGACGGCCTCGTGATCGACGTCGAATATTTCGGCGACGCGATCGGCCATGATCTGCCCTCGACGATGCTCGATTTCATCGACCTGGGCCCCGTCGCGCTTCGCTTTTTGAAAGAGGCGGTGGCGGGCGCGACGTCGGCCGATCTGGTCGGAACCTCGCTGCCCGAAGGCAATGCGACCCTGCTCGCGCCCATCCCGCGACCGCGCAAGAATATCTTCGGCATCGGGCTCAACTATACCGAGCATGTCGCCGAATCCGCTCGCTCGCTCGACACGTCGAACGAACTGCCGCAACAGCCGGTGATCTTTTCCAAGCCGCCGACCGCGGTCGTCGCGTGGAACGACCCGATCCGCCACAATGCAAAGGTGACGCAGCAGCTCGACTGGGAAACCGAACTCGCGGTGATCATCGGCAGCACCGCGCGCGGCGTCGCGGAGGCCGACGCGCTGGCGCATGTCTTTGGCTATACGGTGATCAACGATGTTTCGGCGCGCGATTGCCGCCGCGCGGGCCAGTGGATCGTGTCGAAGGGGCAGGACAGTTTCGCCCCGATGGGGCCGTGCATCGTCACCGCCGACGAAATCGGCGATCCGCATGATTTGAATATCCGCACCCATGTGAACGGCGTGGAAAAGCAGAACAGCAACACCCGCTTCATGCTGTTCAACGTCAACCAGTTGATCGCCGATATTTCCAGCGTCATGACGCTGGAGCCCGGCGACATCATCGCGACGGGCACGCCCGCAGGCGTCGGGGCGGGCCGCACGCCGCAGGAATTCATGTGGCCGGGCGACGTCGTCGAATGCACCGTCGAGGGCATCGGCACGCTGCGCAACCCGATCGTCGCGGTTTGAGGCGCGCGGAATGACGACACGTCCCATCCGCATCGGACAGATCGTGCCCAGCTCGAACGTCACGATGGAAACCGAGATTCCGGCGCTGCTCCGCGCCCGCGAAGCGATCGCACCCGAACGCTTCACCTTTCATTCGTCGCGTATGCGGATGAAAAAGGTGACGAAGGAAGAGCTCGCGGCGATGGACGCGGACTCCGACCGGTGCGCGCTCGAACTGTCCGACGCGGCGGTCGACGTGCTCGGCTATGCCTGCCTCGTCGCGATCATGAGCATGGGGCGGGGCTATCATCGCCAGTCGGAGGCGCGCCTGCACGAACGGACGGTCGAAAACGGCCATGCCGCGCCGGTCGTCACCAGCGCCGGGGCGCTGATCGAGGGGCTGAAGGCGCTGAAGGCACAGCGTATCGCGCTCGTCGCGCCCTATATGAAGCCGCTGACGCAGATGGTCGTCGCTTATATCGAGGACGAGGGCGTCGCGGTGTCCGACTGGCTCGCGCTCGAAATCCCCGACAACCTCCAGGTCGCGGCGCAGGATCCCGCCAATCTGCTCGACCATTACAAGCGGCTCGACCTGACGGGTATCGACGCGCTGGTGCTGTCGGCGTGCGTCCAGATGCCGTCGCTGCCGTCGGTCCAGAGGATCGAGGATGCCATCGGCCTGCCGGTCGTGTCGGCGGCGATCTGTACCGCGCACCAGATGCTGACGCGGTTGGGCCTTTCGACCGAGGTGCCGGGCGCGGGCGCGTTGCTATCGGGGCGTTACTGACGGGGTCCGCGCGCGTCAGTAGATGGGCAGTTCGTTGGTCGACTTGATCTCCGACAGCGCGACCGTCGAGTTGATTTCCTGGACGCCCGGCAATTTGCTCAGCCGTTCGAAGAAGAAGCTTTCATAGGCGTCGATGTCTGCCGCGACGATGCGGAGCATGAAATCGGTGGTGCCCATCAGCACGAAGGCGTCGAGCACTTCGGGAAATCCCCGGATCGCCTCGCTGAATTCGTCCAGATTGGCGCGGCCGTGCGCGTTCAGCTTGATCTGCGCGAAAATATGCGCGCGCAGCCCGACCTTGCGCCGGTCGATCACCGCGACCCGGCCGCGAATATAGCCATCGCGCTCCAGCCGATCGATGCGCCGCCAGCAGGGCGAGGCGGACAGGCCGACCCGCTCCGCGATCTGCGCGGTGGTCAGCGTCGCGTCGCGCTGTAGCTCGCGGATAATCTTCTTCTCGAATTCGTCCAGATCGGTCATATCATCCTCAATTCGGCGATATATCGGAATATCATTCCGGAATATCGCGATTTCTACGGAAAATCGAGCAAGTTTTGCCTGGGCCGATTGGCCATAAGGAGGCCCTCAAAGGAGGGTTCCCATGGTGGTTGCATATTCGGGCCGCGTGCCGGCCGAGCAGGTCGTTCGTCTGGAAGATCGTTCCGCCGGTCTCGACGGCGTCATCGTCATCCATTCGACCGCGCTTGGCCCGGCTGCCGGCGGATGCCGCCTTTGGCATTATCCGAGCTTCGATCAGGCGGCCGAGGATGCCTTTCGCCTGGCGGAGGGGATGAGTTACAAGAATGCGATGGCGGGCCTGCCCTTCGGCGGCGGCAAGGCGGTGCTGCGCCATCCGGTAGGCGATTTCGACCGCAGCGCATTGTTTCGTGCGTTCGGACGCGCGGTGGCCGAACTTGGCGGGCGCTATGTGACGGCGGAGGACGTCGGCACGCGGGTGTCCGACATGCAGGACGTCGCCGGCGCGACGCAGCATGTCACCGGGCTGGAGGCAAAGCCCGGCGGCCTTGGCGGCGACCCGTCGCCGCGGACCGCGAAGGGCGTGTTCGATGCGATGAAATCTGCGGCGTCCTTTGCGCTGGAAACCGATCTGCGCGGGCTGCGCGTCGCGGTGCAGGGCATCGGCAATGTCGGGGGCGAATTGTGCCGCCTGCTCGCCGACGCCGGGGCCGAACTGACGATCGCCGACGTCTCGCCGGCGCGGCGCGACCGGGTCGCGACGATCCTGGGCGCGCGAGTGGTCGATGTCGACGACATCGCGGCGGCGGACGTGGATGTCTTTGCGCCCTGCGCGCTGGGCGGCGTGCTCGACGAACGCAGCGTGGGCGCGATGAAGGCGAAGCTCGTCTGCGGCGGCGCCAACAATCAGCTCGCGACGCCCGACGTCGCCGACATGCTGCTCGATCGCGGCATCACCTATGTCCCCGACTATGTCGCCAATGCGGGGGGCATCATCAGCGTGACCGCCGAATATCTGGACGAGAGCGCGGCGTTGGTCGACATGCGCGTGGCGCAGATCGGCCCGCGGGTTGCGACCATCCTCGACGAGGCGCGCCGCCGCCGGCTGTCGCCCGCCGTCGTCGCCGACCGGATGGCGGAGCGTTTGATCGCGCAGGGCGTCCGCCGCGTCGCATGATCTGCCGCTTCGATATCGTGGCGCTGGCCGATCCGCAGACGCTGCCGCGCGTGCTGGGCTGTTTCGCCCAGCGCTGGCTGGTGCCCGACCGGGTCGTCGCGCAGCGCGAGGGGGATGCCGTTCACATCCGGCTCGAACTGGCAGAGATCGACGAGGGGACGGCGGCGATCGTCCTGGCAAAGCTGTGCGAGGCGGTCATGGTCGAAAGCGCCGCGCGCGCGTGGGTCGCCGATGCGCAGGCGCTGCCCGGCGCGCGGGCGGTCCCGGTGCGGGCGGGTCAGGCGGTCAGCGGAATCGCGGTCTGATATTTCACGACCTTCAGCGCGAAGTGCGATGCGGCGGCGCCCACTGCCTCCTGCTTCAGCAGCGTCTGCATCAGGAATATCTCATAATCCGCGACGTCGCGCGCCACGACGCGCACCTGATAATCCCATTCGCCCGACATCGACAGGCACTCCATGATCCGCTCTTCGCGCGCGATGAAGCGTTCGAAGCTGTCGGTATGTTCGGCCGAATGGCTCTTGAGCCGGATGTTGCAGATGACGTTCACGCCCTGACCCACGCGCGCGGCGTCGACCAGCCGCACCGTCCGCGTTAGCACGCCGGTCTCTTCGAGAAGGCGGACGCGGCGCCAGCAGGACGGGCCGGAACTGCCGACCCGATCGGCAAGCTCGGCATTGCTGAAAGACGCGTCGCGCTGAAGCTCGCGAAGGATGCGGCGGTCGAGATCGTCGAGGGTGACGGAATTGGTCATGAAATCTCGGTTGTGCGAAACAGATTGTCCGTTTCTAGCCGATATCGTGAAACTTTGAAAAGATTTTTCGCGGTTTTTGCCGGATATCTTGCCTATGGCTGACGAACTTCATTTGCCGCCCGCGGGTGCGGCGGACCTCGACATCGATGCGATGCTGGCTGGCGGCGACGATCGCTCCATAGCGCTCGGTGGACTAGCGGCGCAGCCTGCCGACGCGCTGCTCGGCCTCATCGCGCTCCACCGCGCCGACCCTCGCCCCGACAAGATCGACCTTGGCGTCGGCGTGTTTCGCGACGACCTGGAGCGGACGCCGGTGATGCGCGCGGTCAAGGCGGCGGAGCGGCGGATATGGGAAACGCAGGCGACCAAATCCTATCTCGGGGCCGAGGGCGACGCCGTCTATACCGACCTGTTGGCGGAGATCGTTCTCGGCGGGCAGGCGCAGGGCCCGCGCCTTGCGGGCGTGCAGACCCCGGGCGGCACCGGCGCGCTGCGGCTGGGAGCGGAGCTGCTGGCGCGCGCGCATCCGGACGCGCGCGTCTGGGTGGGTACGCCGACCTGGCCCAACCATGCGCCGATCTTTGGCGAGGCGGGGCTGTCCGTGCGCAGCCATCGATATTATGATCCGGCGTCGGCCGGCGTCGATTTCGCTGCTATGCTCGACGATCTGCGGAGCGCGCGGGCGGGCGACGTGCTGCTGTTGCATGGTTGCTGCCACAATCCGACGGGGGCGTCGCTCGCCCCCGACCAATGGGCGACGATCGCCGATCTGTGCGAGGCGCGTGGCCTGATCCCCTTCATCGACCTGGCCTATCAGGGGCTGGGCGACGGCCTCGACGCCGATGCGGCGGCCGCGCGCATGATGGTGGACAGGCTGCCGACGGTGCTGCTGGCCTATAGCTGCGACAAGAATTTCGGCCTGTATCGCGAGCGCGTCGGCGCGCTGTGGGTGCAGGCGGCGAACGGCGCGGTCGCCGCGCTTGTGCGGGCCAACATGCTGGCGCTAGCGCGCAGCCTGTGGTCGATGCCGCCCGATCATGGCGCGGCGATCGTGCGGACCATCCTGGAGGACGAGGCTCTCCGCGCCGACTGGGCGGCCGAGCTGGCGACGATGCGCGCGCGCATCAACGGACTGCGCCATGCCCTCGCGGCGACGCACCCGCGCCTTGCGGCCATCGCCGATCAGCGCGGGATGTTCGCGATGCTGCCGCTTTCGCCCGCCGCCGTGACCCGGCTGCGCGACGACCACGGCATCTATATGGCGGGCAACGGCCGCATCAATATCGCGGGCCTTCGCGCGGCGACCGTTCCCGTGCTGGCGCACGCGCTGCGGCCGTATCTGGACGGGGCGGCGCAATGACGGTGCCGGCCATCGATGCGATGCCGGTCGATGAAACGCACGATCCGGCGCTGCGAAGCTGGGTCGCGTCGGCCAATGGCCATGGCGATTTTCCGATCCAGAACCTGCCGCTCGGCATTTTTTCGGTCGCGCAAGACACGCCGCGTCCGGGCGTCGCGATCGGCGATGCCATCCTCGACCTTGCCGGCTGCGCCGATGCGAACATCCTGCCGCCGCCGTTCGCCGAAATCTGCCGCGCGCCGACGCTGAACGCGCTGATGGCGCTGGCGCCAGCCGATCGGGGGCGGCTGCGCGCATGGCTCAGCCGGAGGCTGTCGGACGCGCAGGCGGAGACAGGTGCGGAGCTCGCGCCGCTGCTGCACGATGCGGCGGCTTGCACGATGCACCTTCCCGCGCGCATCGGCGATTACACCGACTTTTATGTCGGCATCCATCATGCGAACAATGTCGGGCGGCAGTTCCGTCCCGACAATCCGCTGCTCCCCAACTATAAATATGTGCCGATCGGCTATCATGGCCGGGCGTCGTCGATCCGGCCGTCGGGCGAGCCGCTCGTCCGGCCGCGCGGGCAGCAGAGGGTCGGCGATGCGGCGGCTCCGGTCTTCGGGCCGACCGAGCGCCTCGACTATGAACTCGAACTCGCGGTGTGGATCGGGGAGGGCAACTGCCTGGGCGAACCGATCGCGATCGGCGATGCCGCGCGCCATATCGCCGGGCTGTCGCTGCTCAACGATTGGTCGGCGCGCGATCTGCAGGCCTGGGAATATCAGCCGCTCGGTCCCTTTCTCGCGAAGAATTTCCATAGCTCGGTCTCGCCCTGGGTCGTCACGATGGAGGCGCTCGCGCCCTTCCGCGTCGCGCAGCCGGCGCGGTCGGAGGGCGACCCCGCGCCTTTGCCCTATCTTCTGGACCCGGCCGATCAGGCGCACGGCGCGCTTGCCATCACGCTGGAGGTGTCGATCGTCACCGCGGCGATGCGGGCCGCGGGCGCCGCGCCCTTTCGGCTAAGCCGCGGGCCGGCGACGAACATGTACTGGACGATCGCGCAGATGGTCGCGCATCACGCGTCGAACGGTTGCAACCTGAACCCTGGCGACCTGCTGGGGACGGGCACGATCTCGGCACCGACGCGTGACGGCTTCGGAAGCCTGCTGGAGATTTCGGGCGGCGGCCGGACGCCGGTGCAACTGGACAATGGCGAGACGCGCTCATTCGTCGAGGACGGCGACGAGATCGTCATGCGCGCCGTCGCGTCGGCGGGAGATTATGTCCCGATCGGTTTCGGCGAATGCCGCGCGATCGTGACGGGCGCCCCCGCCGCTATCCGTGAAGGCTCATCAGCGAGTCCATGAGGCCGTCGTCTGCGGAGGAGCAGACGCCGAGGACGAGGGCTTCGTCGAAACCCTCGGCGACGACATAGGCATGGCCCATCGACGAATCGAGATAGATGCTCTCGCCGGTGTCGAGCGTGACGGGGTCATAGAATTCGGTGTGGATCTCGATGCGTCCCTCGATGACA